>Ga0075163_10000401_pt1 | contig 55336 bp, 77 predicted proteins | sample JI1023141ADNA_FD_71478 | JGI IMG/M metagenome (GOLD analysis project Ga0075163, IMG submission 71478) | Wastewater effluent complex algal communities from Wisconsin, to seasonally profile nutrient transformation and Carbon sequestration -... | ecosystem: Engineered > WWTP > Effluent > Algae... | reverse complement strand
ATTTGTTTAATTTGCTCTTCTAATTTATCTAATTCTGCCATACTTATTTTATTTTTAATTTTTCTATTTCTCTCATAAACTATCATATTCTTTATTAGTTATCCATATTTCCCAAAATAAAAAAGCTAGGAACAAACAATATTCTCCTTTCCACCATCTATCAAATCTTATTGTGGGCAAAAAATAAAATGAGAAAAAATCTTTATTATCTTCATTAAATATACCTTTTTTAATTTCTACTTTCATACTATTGAATCATATATTATTTGTAATTCTGGTGTTCCCACTTTGGGTAATTCTTTAAAACTACCGTACTCAGGTAATGCTAATAACCCTATTGCTATATTATCTTTAGACATTCTATTCTTAATAATCTTTAACATAATCATTTTAGATTTAAGTATATTAATATCATAACCTAAACAAGTACTCATATCTAATTTAAATGGAGCCATAATTCCTAAAACTAAATCTGAATTTTGATAAGGATTTGTTGAATCCTTATAATCAGATTGTTGTGGTGATAAATCTACTCCTTTAAATTTAGCTCTTTCTACAGAAGATATACTTTGATTAAACTGTTGAAGATCTATAAAAAACATACCAAATAAATTCTTAAGATTAATTTCATATTCAGAATATTTATCTATATTTTCTTTAGTAGAGTAGCCTCTTTCTTTAGATATAAGTGCTAAGTGATCTGTAACCATGCCTACATATTCATCAGGATTATTAGCTTGAAAAGATACTATTCTTTCTTCCTGCTTTCCTTCAGAATCTATATAAGGTTCTTTAATAAGCTTACCTTTAGTTAACATTAAATCCCAACATTGTTTATAAAGTCCAGTAGGATTAATGCTGTGAAAATTCCATTTAATTTTATTAAAAAGAGATTCTACATATTCAATTTCATTATTAACTAAAATTTGTTCTTCAGCAGTTAATCTATTATTACCAAAACCTTTAATCTTCTCAGGAGAAACTATTACTCCATATTTTTTAAAGATATGTACAGATAGCCAATTACATTGTTTAGTTAATTTATCAATCTCAAAACTATTATATATAAGAGTAAATGGTATATTCTTTTGTTCAGCATCTTCTAACGCATTTAAAATAATAAAATCAAGTAATGTAGTTTTAAAAGTACCAGATTGTCCTCCTATAAGAGTTATAGATTTTCTTTGAACACCAAATATATAATCATTTATTCTATCAAAACCATTATTTAAACCTGTAAATTTACCTTCTAACCCTTCTTGAATTCTATTTTTTAAACTCATATAGCTTCTACTTTCTCTACTTTAGGAGTATTAACACTTAAATCTTTCCACATTCTACCTCTAATAAAATTCTCTAACTTAAAGTTAATATTATCAGAGTTATTACTTATTAAAGATAATATTTCTTTATGTTTTTTAAGAGAATGATTAATACTCTTAGCATATACTTCTCCCATTAAATCATGATCTAGTAAAAGTAAAGGTATTTGTTTACCATTTATCATAATAGATTTTGGATAAACTTCTACAAGTTGTTCAATACATTCATCTGTATTAAATAGAAAATATTTCTCAATAGTTTGAGTTATTTCATAATTAGTAGGATCAAAGAGTGGGGCATTTTGAACAGCATAAGGCTTAATATATCCTTTAGTAAGGAGATTATCAATCATATCTGAACCTATAGCTCTTTTAGCTCTATCCCCTTGTACATAAGTAGTAGCCCCTATTCTAATAGGTTTACCTATTTCTTCTATTTTTCTATGTCTAACTTTACTTTCTTTACCTTCTATTGTTTCTGGAGCAAAGAAAACATATTTAAAAAGAGATGTTATATCTCTTTTATGAAGTATATTTAAATAACATACTTCTTCCATAGATATATCAAGATCTTTTGACATATCTACAATTGCATTTATATCTATCATTTTTATTTATAAGATTGTTTAATTTTATCTTTCTACACTATGTCTTTCTTTAATCTTATATTCATTGTTTACATCATTAGTTTTATCTTTTTATTTAGACTATGTGTTCTACTTTGCTAAAGCATTCATATTTACCACCAAAATCAATTTTAGGTATGTATTTGAATTCTTTATTTAATTGTTGTAGTTTATTTTCTAATTCTGAAATCTGTAAAGCATTACCATGTATTACTTTTATAATCTCCCACATATAAGGCATTTTTTCTTTATTTTTAAATCTGGCTTCAACATCTTTAAAAGTTTTTCCTATTTTATAGAATTCTTCACCTTCATTAAAACATTTTATAATGTACATTTTAAAACCAGTAAAGTTTTTAGATTCTTTGCCTGCTTTTTCCCATAAACTATAAGACCAACTACCCTCTCTAGATTCTTCAAAACATTTTCTACAACCTTGACCTGATAAATGCCCATGTGCTGTTTGTTCAAATTCACCATGAGTTTTACATATTATTTTAATTTTTAATCTGGATTTAACATAATCAATTAAACTGTAATCATATTTATCTCCGTGTACTTCCTTAAATTGATTTTTGCAATATCCAGTAGGATTAATTGCTGTTTTAATAGTAGGAGTTCTACCAGCTAATAAATTATGAGGAGTAGTTAAACAAATACCATATTTAGTTTTAACGTGTAAATGAGTATGTGTACCTTTATATTCATCTAATATTTATATATCAGAGTATAGAGCTTCTATTTCTTTTATAACTTGATTATGTGTTTTTCTTTGCATTTAACAAAGATAACACAAAAATATTAAATTATAATAGGTCTATCTGAATTTTTTTGTCTAGCCTTCAGCCATGATAATTCCTGAGAATTCTTCATAACTAGGTTAAATACCCTAGATTGTTTACTCTCTACATACCTGCTGAATCTAAAAATACGTTGCATTTGGGTATTTGGGTTACTTGTACCACTAGCAATAATACCTAAACTAGCAGAGGGCTTATTTACCCCTTGGTCTGCTGCTTTACAAGCAACTAATATCTGTATTCTATCTTTTAAAAACAATTCTAAGTTATTCTTTTTATCTTTATCATTTAAATTACTATGATAAGGTAGAGAATTAGCTAATTTAGAATGTACAATATCTACAAATTTAGTAGATTCACTAAATATAATTGTTTTTTCATTATAATGATTACAAATATCAACAGTTTGGATTACTTTATTTTCAGCATTAAATATTAAATCTTTCCTAGCTTTTAAAAACCTATTAAAATTTACAGCATTTCTACCAATAATAGCTTCTTCTAAGTTTCTTTTTCTAGCATATTCTTTTCTAAAATCAGGATTACTTAAAGCATTCATTACATCATTAAAGTTTCTATGAAAAAAATTGAAGTACTTTTCACAGCTTTCATTAGCTTTATCATACAACTTCTGTTCTTCTGGGGTAAAATCTAAAAATCTATTATACTCTTGTACTGGGCTAACCCATTTATTAAGTAAAGCTTCTTTAAATGTAACTTCTTTTATACAGAATATATTCTTAGTATGAAAGGTAGTAGCATGTTCTTCATTAAGAGTTGCTGTTAAACCTAAAAAATAAGTAAAAGTACTAGCATGTAAACATTTATTAAATACTTTAGCTAACTCATTGATAGCCAGGTGGCACTCATCAATTATTAAAAAATCAGAAATCATAGATGTACTCATAGTGTAAGTGTTAATTACATATACTATTGCATTCTTAACTTCCCATTTAACTAATTCTTCTTCCCATTGTAACTTTAATGATATTCTTGGTACAATAATATGTACTAATAAATTATCTGGTAATGCTTTTATACATTTTATTGCAGTAGTGGTTTTTCCTAAACCTCCAGCACCTATAAAATAACCTTGTTTTTGTTTTAAAAACAGTTCTACTATGTCTGCTTGTAATTCATTTTTAGAAATCATTATTAACTAAATAATCCATATCCAAATTGTACATTTAGATCTTTATTCCAATAACCATTTAAATAAGGTAATTCATCTTCTACTATTTTATATTCAAAATTATCTAAAGATAAACCTATAAATTGTAGTAATAAATATACAAATGTGTCAAACTCAAGATATAATTCTTCATCTTCTTCAAATTCATAATATTTTAAACTATTTAGATATGCTCTTAGATTTATACCATGAGATATAAGAATATCTTCTGCTAATTCAGAAATTCTACTTTCTTCATATTCAGTAGCTATATGCCTATCATCATTTTCTGGATGATCGTACTTAAGATTTAATCCTGTATAATCTTCATTATCGTTAAAAGCTATTCCTGTTAGTTTACAACTATCTTTATAAGCTTGTCTAACTTTTTCTACAGGATAATTACTTTGTAAAATAATATCTTGGGATTGATTATGACCATCTTTAGACCAATCTCCTATTGCTAATTTAAATTTATATTCTAGCATAATTCTAATAATTCTTTATTTAATTCTTCAGCTTCTTGTAGCCAAGCAAGCTCTTCTTCATGATAAGTATCATATAATTCTTCACATTTTACTTCATCAAAAATTTCATTCATTGTTTTAAATATTTTTTAATGTTTCTACTAAATGTTATTAACTCTTCATAAGAAGCATCTGCTTTTATATTATTAGCACAGGTACTAATAACAGCAATATTACCCTTAATATATCCTTTAGTATTATCTTTTCTATCTAAAGATGCACTATATCTTGAAGAAGATACTAATGGAACTTTTAATAGAGGACATAATCCAGGAATCTGAATATCAGATAGTTCTATATTAAATTCTATGTTTTTTTTGATGCTTCTATTCCTTGCACGTCTATACATATTAACAATTAAATCATGTTTAGATGTATAAGAACTAGTACCTAGAAGCTTAGTTCTATGTTTTTTCATTATTTCTAATGTATGTTTATAAATAAATAGTATGAGATAAACTTATGCTATTTAATATGTATTTTAGAATATATAACTTATTCTATTTTTAACAGGTTTAACTCTAATAATATCTTTATTATTATCTTTTGATCTTAAATACATAACACCACCTGTTTCTTCTTTAAGTAAATTAAAATAACCTTGAAGTTGTTGATATAAATATTTATCTTCTTCTGGATCTCCTTCAACCCAATCTTCAAATTTATTTTTATCCCAAATCATATATCTATATCTAATATTTTAACATTTGTTCTTTCTTCTTTAGGTGAGAGAATTATATATTGAAAACTTTTAGTAATTTGAAATAAACTTGCTTTAATTTCCTTATGTAAATACTCTTTATTATCTACATTATATAATACACAACTACTATTTTCTTCATCATAATCTCCTAACCAAGGAGATAAATAATAAATTACTTTTTTAAAATTGTTTATAAAACTCATATTATTCAAATAATTTATATTGTTTAGGTAATATATTATTTAGTTCTTTTTGTGATTCTTTAATATAAAAGGATAAATCCACTTTATAATCTTCCCAAGGTTTGTCTATAAAGTTATTAAATATTTCTACTTGATAACCTTTATTAATAATCTCAGAAGTACCTTTAGTATATTGTTTAACAAATGTTTTACCAGAATTAGCAATATAATATCTAGTATTCTTTTGTTGTTTAATTATTAAATTATAAGGATTATTATTACTATCATAAGCTATTTCATTAGTTTCACCATAAGAATGATGATTAAACTTTTGTCTTCCGCAGAAGTCATATATATCTCTATGAGAGTTAATTGTTTCCTCAATAGGTATTCCTTCAACAAAGTATTTTGAGAGTGCTAGAGGTACTATTCTGAAGCTATTATCTTTATGATAAGCAGGTTCTGAACCTACAAATTTATCTACTTCAAATCTACCTTTATTTTTAATTTTACCATCAACAGATAAAGCTCCATAATTATTTACATCTCCTATCCACATTTTAGAATATTCAACATACTCTAAATTTAACTTAGTTTCTTGTTCCCATTCATGACATATAAAATTATATAATTCTACATGTTTTTTAGGAAATTTAATAGTTACACCATCTGTATTTATCTGTAATACAGTTAGTTGTGGAATTTTATTAACTAATCTTTCAGCTAAAAGAGTTAATAATAACTGACCATTAAGAGTAATAGACATAGTAAATTTAGGATCATATAAAAAGCTAAATACTTCATTAGATTTACCATAAACAGTATTAGCAGCCAACTTAAGACCATCAGATAAAGTCATATTCTTTTCTTTCTTAGCTTTCATTCTCATGTCTATAATTAACTTATAAACATTTATAAATTCTTCTCCTAAATGTTCAGGATAAAATCTATTAGTAATAGCTAAATTAGGATATAATGATCCTACATCTGCATCTATAATAATATAATCATTATCAGCTTCATATAATCCAGAAGATATACAACCATGAATTCCACCTAGTCCATATACATACTTAAATCCTTTATATATAACAAACTCCTCAACAGCTCCTTTAGTTTCAGTAATAGTTTTACTTTTAAATTTATTTAAAAGATCTTGAAAAGGTTTGGTTTCAAATTTAATCCAAGGTAAAATACATTCATTTAAATTAATAGAAGATCTATGAGTTTTTAATTTTTTAGTTTCCCAAAGATTAGATTCAGTAGCATCACAATAAAGTTTTAATACTAAACTTTCACCTATTTTACTATCTGAATAATTAATACATTGTAAATCAAATTTTTCAGTAAGAGATTTTCTTAAAGATATTTTATCTTTAGATTTTTTATAAAATTGATAAGTAGCTAATACATCATTTAAGTTATAATCTAATATCTCATTTATTTCTTCTAATTTAACATCATCTTTATTATGAGATATAGGCATATCTTGAACATTAGGATAATTCATACTAATCTCAAGAGCTTTTAAACTAGTTATTCTAGCTTTATTATCATAATGCCATACCTTAAATAAATCAAGTTGTCTAATTAACTCATCTTTAGTTTTAATAATTAATTCCAATCTATTATCATTATTTTGAGTACTAACTAATTCTTGAGCTTTATTATACAAAATATTAATTAATTCTTCAGAAGTTCCATAGCTATAATATCCTTCATTTAAAAAACAATGTATAATTGGGTAATCAAATGAAAGATTATTAAACCCTACTCCCCATTTACATTCTTTTAAATGATCTATTAACTCATTTCTATCATCTCTATCTTTATGTATTACATATTTAACTATTTCTTCTGTATCTACATTTATTGCTGTGTATGTGAAAATTGATTTAATTGTCTCAATATCATATACCCAAATATTTCTATTCATATTTATGTTATGTTTAAAAGGAGAAATTAATCTCCTTTATATTTTTCTAAAAACTTTTCAATCTTCTCATAAGTATATTTATAATCTTCATTATCACCATACTCTGATTTAAAGTCTTCTATTGCTCTCTTAAAGAGAGGTTTACCCAACTCAAAACACTTCTCAAAGCCTGCTTTAAAAGATTCTTTACATTCTTTGTAAATTTCCTCATTTGAATCATCAAAAGTTGAGTCAGAAAGTTCTAATAAATACTCAGGATGTTTTTCTAAAGCATAATCTTCTGCTAAATTATCTACATTAGTTCTCATATTTCTATTAATTTATCTTTAATTACTTTAACTTGTACAATATTAGCGTTTAATGGTGAGTATCTAGTATAACCAGCATTACCTCCATCTATCATATATTCTATTCCATCCAATTCTTTAGTTTTATAATCATGTGGGTATGTAGATATTAATAACTCACCATTAGGTAATTTATTAGCAGGATAAGTTTTATTTAAAACACCTATAGCATTACAAATCATCCATTGGTATTGAATATCTGGTTCTAATTGTAATATAATACCATATAATCCAAAATAATTACTATGTCCTTTAGAAGTATCAGGATTTTCAACATAAAATACAGCAATAGGAGTATCATTAGTAATACTAAAATCTCCTATATATTTAGCATTATATTTTTCTTCAGCTTTAGGTATATTTAATCCCCAATAATTATCAATCATAATTGAGTTTTTAAATTATTTATTTTTTCTCTTAATTCTATTTGATATTTCCATTCAGTGTGATTATCTGAATGTTCATAGTAAGGATCTAAGAGAGTTGTTAAATATTCTATTTCTTCTTCTATAGTAGCTTTAGATATATAATATTTAATATTTCTTTTACCTAACACTAAAACACTATTTTCATCTTTAAATATAGAGTTTAGTTCATTCCAATTATTACTAGATAACTTAAATTCTAATTTAAAACAATCTACCAAATGATTAAGACGTGGAGGGAGTATATCATATACTACTCCCTCTATTGCTTTTAAACTGTTATAAACCTTTTGCATCTAAATATTTAACTATTTGTTCTAAATCACTTGTAGTTATTTTAACATCACTGGTAAGTGTTATATAATGAACTTTTCTATCAAAACCTGCATTACTTTGAGTATTATTAAAGGTTTTAAGAGTTTTATACAATTCTTTTATAGCAGATATTACAAATTTAGCACAACCATATTCAAGATAACCACCTTTAATTTCACCTTTGTAACCATTAATGACAGGTAATGTTTTTACTTCTTCATATACTGGTTCCCATTGTTCTACTAATTCACCTGATAAATATTTTTCAGAACCTCTACCTTGATTTTCTTTTTTACAATAATTACTTGATGTATGCTTTGTTAATATATCTCCTTTTTTAATCCACTGATTAATATCACAAGGTACTTTATAACCTATAATCTTTTTATTTTCCATTGTTTCTTCTTTTAAAACGTAATTCTTAAACTGTTCAAATGTTATTTCTGTATAATCAGGATTTTCTTTTTTATTTTGGTAAGAATAATTACTTGCTGGTTCTTCGCTTAATATAGATTGTCCACCAGTTAAATTATGTGAAGCAAAATATCTATTTACATAACCTTTATTATAAGTATTTATTTTAAATTTTCTATTAGCTGTATTATAAAAATTAGCAATAACATCTATATTATCCTCATTAGCATACACACACCATTTCTTAGGTAATACAAATTCTTCTTTTAGAAATTCTTTTACTGAATAAGATGGTAAATTTGTAAAATCTGTACAATTCCATTCATAATAAGTATTCCAATGTTTAAAATAATACTTAAAAGTAGCAACTGCATTTTTTCCTTGATGAAAAGCTTCTTTAAGTACTTTATTTAATTCATCTTTTGTACCATCATTCTTAACAGCTACTTCACCATTAGCTAATTGTTTTATTAATTCTTTGTTCATTTTTTCTTTGTTTTAAAATAGCTTTATAATCTATTTGAGATTTTAAATATTTATGTAATCTGTTAGATTTTCTAATCATATCTTGTTTTTCATAATGACTTTGTGGATCAATTTTCTTCCAATTTTTATTAGAATATCTATGTCTTCTATCAGGATTAAGCTGAATTAAACCATCATCATCAACTAAATAATCATTCATGTTATGAAATCCTCTATAATAGTAATAATAAGGTTTGAAATAATGAGTAAAATCTTCTCTTAAATCATAATACTTTAATTTTTTACAACAATATGAAAAAGTTAAATCATAAGATTTACCGATGTTATTATTAATAATATATCTAAGTTTCTTTTGGAGAGGTAATTTCCAATACCATGAATGATCAAATTTAGGTAAATCCCACATATTACCATGAACCCTAGTAAGATATTCTTTTCTACTTTCAAACTTAGGTAAATGTTCTAATGGATCATCTTCTAAATCTTTTAAACAAGTTATATTAGTTTTAATTCTCATATTATTATAAAATAAAAAAAAGGCTAGTATTTCTACTAGCCTTATACACAATTTTAATAAACTACTTAGTTTTAACTATCATAAAGTTATTAGAAAAATATGTTACTCCATTTTGAGTAACATTAGCTCTATAACAAAATGTACCTATAACACCAGCTCCAGGATCAGGTTGAGGACTCATTAAATACTCATTATTTCCTACTCTAATTATAGGACTAGTTCTACTACCTGTTGCAGCAATTGTTGAACAAGATGTATTAGTAAATCTACTTACAGTAGTTGAAATAGATGAATTAGTTAAGCTTGTAAAATTGATATACCAAAGACCATTGACTTTTTGATAAACACTTACTGTAGGAATTGCTACATTACAAGTTCTTGTTGTACTATCTAAAGGAGCTGAGCAATTATTAGTTACAGTTCTTGTTTGAATATTATTTACACAATTACTCCAATTAGAATATGTTGGAATACATACAGGGTTTGTATTTGTATTTATTCTTACTGTAAAACCTCCTGCTGGATGAATTTGTCTGTCATTAATTAGTTTTCCTACATAATAATAATTACCATTAGGTTTTGTATAAGTAATTACTCTATTTAACTGACTTTGAGTTAAAGCTATAGTTAAAACTAATGAATTGTTTTCATATAATTCATATTTTGTACCATTCATATTAGCAGGTACTTTAATTGTTAATTTATATGTATTTCTTTTATACATAAGAGAATCTACTGTTAAAGTAGAACCTCCTAGCCAACTTCCTGTTATATTAGAAGTATTAGCTAAATTAATCCATGAATTATTTAATGACTGTAAGTTCCATCTAGGCGTAATTCTACCACCTTGAAAAGAAAGTAGATGTTGATAAGATAAAATATCTCCATTTAGGCTAGGTTTAATAGGAGTAGTACAACTACCTTCATTATAAGAAGAATCTACTTTTTCAAAAGCTCCTGTTCTATTTGTATAAAAATTACAAACAAAAGTATGAGGCAATCCTAAACCATGTCCTAAAGATTCATGTGGTAAAGCTCCTTTACCAAAAGTATAAGCTAATCCTGTAGTAGCATCTAATCTACTACAATTTAATACAAAAGCTGCAGCAGCTCTAGTTAAAGTAGGATTTCTATAAGCTAATCCTCCAGCAGATAATCTTCTAGTAGTTACATGACCAGTTATATTACCGCCTGCTTGCCAAAATAGATTAGCTATTTTATATAGGATATATTGTGTTTTAATTCCAGTTTGATACCTAGTATCATCCCACATAGAATCTATAGGATTTTGAAAATTAGGATAAATATGAATTCCTACAATAGGACATTCAATATCTTGACCTCCAGCTTTAGAAAACTCCATACTAGTTGTATGAAGTAATACTATCCAATCTATTACTAAATTAGAATTATCCGAAAAATCATTTTTCTTTGTCCAATAATCTACTACATAATAGTGTTCAAACTTTTTTAAAGGAGCTACTGCACTACTAAGTGCTCTCATTTGAGAGGGAGCTTCTTTATTAAGTAAATCTAAAGGAGGTTCAATAGCATCATTATGACTTGGAGGAACCATAGGGGCTTCTCTCATACCATTTTTATTACTTTTTACTTTAAGATTATAATAAGTAGTATCTAAAGTAACAGAATCTATTGTAAATCCTACTGTTTGTTTATCACTTGTATAAGTAATAGTTCCCCATTTACCTGAGTAAACTCTAGGTAAAGATATTTTTTCAATTGTTCCATTATTTATTACTAAGTTTAATTTCTTTTCTTTAAGGTTAAATTTCTTAATAATTTTATTAGGTTGAGTATAACCTAAAATAGTAATAAATAGAAATAGTAGTGTATATATTGATTTCATTGTTTTTGTGTTTAAAATATAGGGGAATAAAATATTCCCCTATATACATTTTAATTATTATGCAAAAATAGCTGCATAATCTTCCCATGAAGCAATTTGAGCATTTACCATATCTACTTGATCTTTAGCTCTAGCTACTGTTTGTTCTGCATTCCATACAGCTTGTTTAGCTGATTCTACATTACTTAACCATGTTGAGAAATTAGAATTAGCTGGAAGATCCAATCTAGCTGCTTCCAATGCTTTATTAGCACTTACTAATGCTCTCTCTGCAGATTTAACTTGAGAATTAGCTCTTACCAATTCTGCTTGAGAATTAGCTAGTTGTACATTAATTTCTGAAGTTGCTACTTCAACAAAATCTTCAGCTTTTTCTTGAATGATAGCTTTAGGAGTTTTGTCTGCTTTTGCTACATTAGCTGCTACAAATTTATTGATTGTTACTTTTGACATAAGATTGTTTTTTTAATTTGTTTGATTGTTAATGGTACAAATTGTTTAATCTCCTCTGTACCTTTAGGAGGTGTCCATAAGACTATGCTATTTGTTTGTTTATCTTCATTTGCAGGAGCAAATGTAAGTGAAGATTCTTCATAATTTTGTGGATAATATGGAAAAAATGGTTTTATTTCCCATGTTTCTGTATGTTTTTCTATTAATATTTCTTCACAAGGATTATTAGTAATAGATTCTTTAAGTACTAATCTTTTGAACTGATCAAAAGTTATTTCTGTATAACCTTGTTTAATATGCTCTTCTAAATGTGTGGCATATTTACCATCGCAAGAATAAGAATTATCTTCCCAAGTAATTTCATAATTATGAAAATTCTTGAAATATTTAATTAATATTTTAAGATTATCTGCTGTTTTAGGACAAACACACCACTTTTCAGGTAATTTTTCATTACTAGGTATTTCATGAGGTAAGGCTTTTCTAGATTCTTGTTTATCATAAGCAGTTCTTTGATCTACTGTGCAACCAACAGGATATTTCTCTTTAGCTATTTTTAATAACTCTTCTTTAGCTAATTCTTTAGGTTTAACTTCTACAGGTTTCATAAATTCAAAACTAACTCCACACACAGGTTCTAGTTTACCTCCTTTAGTTAAACTAGTTGTTACACTAACATCACCTACTGAATAAACATAATAAACTTTATTAGTTACTAAGTTAGAACAATTTGGTCTATTTTCTGTAACTTCAAAAGCATCACCTACTTTCCAATCAGTCTTAATTAAAGATTTAACTTCATTAGGATTAAAATCTGGAGGCATTAATTCATAGTTTTGAGTATATTTTTTACTTAATCCCATACCTTTAATTTTCTCAGTATTAAAGTAAAAATCATACATATCAAAACCACTTTTTTCTCTTGTGATTTGATAATAATTACCTTTAATAACACCAGCAGATTCTGCATCATAATTTACTAAAGCTTTAAACCATCGTCCTACTAATGATTCTTGTTTTACTTCCATTGGTTTATTATTAATAATATCTAATAATTCTTGTAATTGATATTCTTGTGAAGTACCTCTGTATTTTATATACCAAAACCTACCTTTACCCCAACTTATACCTATTGCTTCATGTTTAGCAAATTTAGAACTTTGCTCTAATTTTAAAGTATTTGCTAAATGATGGAATAATCTACTATCTGTAGATTTACAATGTCCTTCTTTTGAAAATTCTTTCATACTTTAATAAAGATTACACTGTCTACATTTATTTTACCTTTCCACACCATAATGTCTATTTGCTGTTTGTATCTTTTGTTTAGACAGTCATTAACAGTATATATTCCAGCAATATTTTTAGGTTTAATAATGAATATTTTAGATCCATAAGGATGAGACTTAAGCAAGTCTCTACTAACAGCAATAGACTTACTATTTTTATTAAGAATAGTACCATCTGAAGTTATTAAAGGTGAATTATCTGTTTGTTCTTTAACAGGATTATAATATGTAGCTTTTATTTTAATAGTATCTACATAAACAGTATCTGTTATTGTTTCATTAATACAAGGTTCATTAGCTTTAGGATTAATAAACAATATAAATAATATAGTTGTTACTACTCCTAAAAAGAATCCTATTCCTAGTAATTCTGTTATTGTTAAATTTTTCATAAACTGTTGTCTTGAAATTGTTTTCTATTTAATTGTTTAAATTGTTTATAACCTCTATTTACTTTAAGTTTATTATCTATTTTAGTAATATAAGGTTTTCTTACATATATTTGATGTAAACTGCGCCAAATAAAGTATTTTTCTATTAGTTTAAATAATAGTTTATATATCATTGATCAAAACGTTCTATAAATATAAAAATATTAAAAAAAGGTATTAAAGCTTCAGGCCACATCCAACAAAAATTCATACCCATTAATTTAGACTGCATTCCTATACCTATAATAGGTATAACATAAAATATATAAATAAGTGCTAATATTCCCATTTGTCTTTTCTTTTTGGTTTATTTAATTTCTTATCAGAGTAAGCTTTTTCTTTCTTAAGTTTAGGAACTTTCTTTTTAACTATTGGTTCAAAATTATCTTTAGGTTTCATAGATTAATGATAATAATGTATATTTCCACAATGTTTACAAACCTCATGTCCTAAATTTTCAGGTATATATCCTTCATAACCAGGACAATCCTTAATTGTATTAGGATAATTATTACCTTTATATTCTTTAGGAGCAGAAGTTAATTTTGATTTATCTTCTGTTTGTTTATTTTTCATTCTATTTGTTTAGTATAAATCATGTGTTGTACATGTTTTAGTTTAACTTTTTCGTGTCTTTGTAAATCTATATAATTATGTTTAGCTAAATTACATAACCACGAACCTAATTTAGATTTATCTTTATTAAAGAGTTCAAATTTATCATAAGCTTTTAGAAGAATGTCTGATATAAAATCTTCTTTTCTTTGTTTAAGTTCATGATTATCAACTTTATCATCATTAAAAATGAAAGTAAAGAACTCATATTTATTATTAATAAAATTAGTTAAATAATCTTTGTAATTAAATACTTCTTGTCTGTTCATGTGTCTTATTTGTTTTAAGACACAAAGATATAATTAATTATTTAAATAATAACTAAATTTGAAACTTAGGAATATCAGATTGATTATTAGAAAGAAAATTAAGTAATTGAGAGTGTAATTCTTTTACTCTTTTAATTTTATCCTTAAGCATTTCTATTTTATCTTCTGTAAAAAATTTAGGAAGATTATCAAATTTTTCTTTAAATAAATCTTTTATTAATGTTTTATCATGAGAAGTAAAAACAATAAAATAAATTAAGTCTTCTTGATTGTAAAGTTTTACAGAAAATCCTAAATCATATTCATTTTTAAATATTTTATAAGTGCTAACTTCTTGAATTGCAAAATCATCTATTATTCTATCTTGTAATATTATTTTCATTGTTTTGTTGTTTTATAAAAATAGAAGTAGCTAATATAACTACTTCTATTACTTTATGAAATTAGATTAATATAACTATTACTAGTTATTGCTAAGGGTGTAGGATATGAACCTACAGTGTATCTACATTTCATAGTAGTGTGTTTACTTTCACCAACCCTTAGTTTTATTTTTAATTATCTGTAGGATTTTGCACAATAGGATCTAAGTAAGATTGATCATCTTCAGTACCCCATTTAGTTACTATTCTTACTAAATTATTTTTGCAAAACTCAAATACAATAGGATCTTTAATTTCTACATGTTTAACATCAAAAAAACCATACTCATTTTCTTTAGAAATACCCTCTAAGTTAAAATGAGATTTAGGTGCAGCTACAAATAAACCAGATTTATCAATTTGTTTTATAATACCTTTATAAAACCAATAATTACTACCAGTAGAATATACATTATTGCTCCACCCAGCTTCTATTATTAAATTTGATATATTTTTTTCTAAAAGCTCATTAAATGTTACTTCTTTTCCAATTAAGTTTTTTATTACAAAATTTACATATTCTTTTGTATGTCCGTTCATAAAAGTAATATCTTCTATTACTTTTTTAATTGGAGGCAAATCAATATCTATTAAAAATTTCCTATTTTTAATATCTAAAAGATTCTTCTCAGGAACATCTTTAATATAATTCTTAATAGGAGCATACATAAGATTGTATTTCTTACACAACTCATTAAGTTTATCTTCTGTAATAAACTTTTCTTTAGGATAAGATATTCTAAATTCATTAATAGTATTAGCTATTTTTGTTTTAGAATCTCTTTTTTCTTTAATCTTTAAAGTTCTATCTTTAAGAATTTGAGCTTGTTCTACAGTTTCAGAAGAAGTAAAACCTATACTTCTCATCAAATCAGCTTTCTTTTCTATTTGAGTTTCTGTAGGAATCTTAAGTTCCGCTAATACTTTAGTACATTCATCTATAACTTCTTGCTCACCTTTATCAAAGGCTTCATGAATTTCTTCTACACTATATGTAGGTATTGTTGAGATTGTATTCTCAAACTTTTCTGAAGATTTTGTAACCCAGTTTGCTAATTTACTAAACATAATTTTATTGTTTATTTATTTTAATTATCTTTATTATTATCCCAATTACTCATTAATATAAAGAATACTGGCCATAATAATAAACTCCATTCCCATTTACCTTCAGCTAAAAATTCATATATAAAATATAATCCTATACCATAAAGATATAGGATTATAAGTATTAAAATAAAATAAATCATAATATAATTATCTTAAGTAACCATACAAAAAATAAAGTAACCCAAGGAGATACTATTATATAATACCAACCTATAGATTCTTCTTTAAACTCTTTCTTTACTTGTGTTGGATAGTATTTAGGAAATAATGCTTGTAAAAAGAACATAATTCCTGCAAAAGCTTTAATACCTAAATAAGGCATAAAATTAAATTGTGGAAGGATAAACCAACTATAAAATAATTTAGCTACAAATGCCCAAGCAAATGCTCCATATATAACTAATAATACTGCAAGTAAAGTTGCAATTATTACTGTAAAAAATCCTGCTACTGCGGTTTCTAATTTCATTGTTATTTAATTGTTTTGTTTAATGAATCTACAAATCTAGCCGCTTCCCAATAACTCATTGTATCTGGTAGTAAAATACTTTGGTCAGGATAATTTTTAATTTCTTTAGTAACAAAAAGTGTTTGTCCTAAATTTTCTCTTGATTCTGTGGCAAGAGAATAACCTGTTGTAGTTTTATCTAAAAAACTAAATACAAAAATAGCTGAAATAAAAACAACCATTGTTGAGAAAAATAATACTCCCCAAGGAAGTTCTTCTGTATCTAAAAATTTCATTTGTTTTAATGTTTAATTAATTGTTGTTTTTTAATATTGTGAATATCAGTTTGAACTTTAAAAGAATTCTCATAAAAGTCATTATTAATTAATGCTCTTCTTTTAAATTCTACAAATAATTCAGCATCTGTAAATCTTTTAAGAGTTGCATTTCTTTCTGCATAAAGAACATCAAATTCTTTAAATTTAAGTTCTAAATCTCTAAGGCTGGCTTCTTCTTGAAGTTGCTCAGCTTTAATCATATAAACTTGTAATTGTTTATAAGCATTAGAAAGTCTTAATGAAAGATTCTCAAACACATATTTGAGTTGATTATTAGTCATTTCTGAGAATCTTTGGTATGTAATCTTACCATTAATATTATGTTTCCAAATAGGTTCACTAATTGGATCTATTTTCTCAGATAAAGATGCTTCAGGAATACCTTTAGGTACTAGTTTTTTATATATGTTATTTTCCATTGTTATTTTATATTTAAAGAAAAAAAGAGGGTATATTTCTATACCCTCTTAATAATTTAAGCTCCTACTAAATCAGAAGGAGTAGCCTCTGCTGTAACAGATGTAATTACAGGAATTTTATGTGTATTTTCTACAACTGGGTGTCCTGCACTTTTAAATGCTGCTTTAACAAGACTTTCATAAGATGGAGAAGAAGTATCTCCAAAAATAACTGTGCTAAAAGTAGTTGGGAAAGAAGCATTTCTAATTCCATCAGAAGGAATTTCATACTCTTCTACATTTCTACTTTCAATTGATCCCATAAACCAACCTCCTGCTTGAGGGTTTTTAGAATTAAAAATAGGAGCATCATAACCCAAATCTTTAACTTTCTTAGTATCAGTAGAAAGATAGCTTTCTTCATATTGAGTAATAGCTCTACTTTTACATTGTTCTGCTGGTGCAGGTAATGGACCAAACATAGTTTGAATCATTTTAGCTTCTGTAAAAGTAACTAACTTATAGTTTTTACCATTTTTATCAACTCTTACTTCACTTTCTGCTGTTTTTAAAATTAGATTTGTCATTTTTACTTTGTTTTACTTTTTTTAATTTGTTTTTAATTTGAACTATTAGTTCTATGCTTATTTATCTTTAAAATCCTATAGTATAAGAATCCTCTTTAACTTTATGCTTTAAACTTTTATTTAATGCACTAAAATTGTATATAGTTACTGTACCCTCAATTAACCAAGAATCACCTCTATAAGAAGACCACAAATTATCATATCCTTTATTAATCCATTCATCTGATAATTTTTTTAATTTTAGTGTTGCTGCATAACTATAGACGACAGTCACTTCTAATTCAACAATTTTAGTTAAATCAAAACCTACTAATGTTTTAGAATCGCCTGTAGGAATTAATATATCTCCAACTTTATAGTTTCTAAAATATTCCTTTGATTTAGTTTTCATCAGATAACATATTTGCTATATTTTCCAGATCTTTAGCTAATTTAGCTTCAGCAGAAAGATTAGCTTCAAGAGTTCTTTTAACTTCTTCAAGTTTCTTAAGTTGAGCTTGATTAGCAACTACACATACTCTAGCTTTAATAGCTTCTACCCAAGCAGATTCTGAATGACCATTAATTAATAAAGCTGGTCTTTTAATACCTTCAGGCAAAATAGCATCAGCAGATTCTCTATAAGCTTTAGCTTTAGATACAACTGAAGAGTGAGCTTTAATTAAAGATTCTACAGTTTCAATTTTAGCTATTTCACCAAATCCATCTAAGTTTCCTGTAGCTGTAAGAGTTGGTGGAATATCTTTTTTAATAAAAGCTATTTGTTCTGTTACTTTAGCTAATAATGTAGGTACATCATCTACTGTAAATTGTTTAGCTACTGCTACTGCTTGTTTTACTTTTGTCATTTGTTTTATTTATTTAAGATTTAAAAAATATTGCTATTTTATGTTTGTTATATATTTATTTAAGAAATTACATTTAAAAAAATAGAGTAGTCTAAAATAAACTACTCTATTTAAAGTTTAACCAACATGTGTTTTTACACAAAGTTTTAAATGTCTCATTATTAGAGACTTAGTGGAGATGCGCATATTGAAATGCGGTCTTGCTCAATAAGTGTTAAACTAATTATTACTGTATATAGGCTTTGTTTGTTACATTTTTACTAAATAGTAACCTAAAAAGGGCCGAAGATTTCTCTCCAACATCCACCAGTTCATTTAAAGTTTGAACAAACTATTTAGCTATTCTACTATGCTAATTCAAGGACTGTACTCTGTACTTTTCTTAAACCCATAGAAGCAAGCCAAGCTTGATCTGTAACTAAACTTTCGTTTTTGTCATTTGTTTTTTGATATTTATTTTATAGTACTCACTATCATTGTACTGCCTATTAGTTTATTCTTTTTTGCCAATCAATACCTTTCATCCCCATATAATCTTTATTTTAAAATTAGTGCCTCAAGCAGGAATTGAACCTACATAGTCTAAAGACGACAGATTTACAGTCTGCTGATTTCACCACACTTACCATTTGAGGCTTATAATGTTTATTTTACGTTAAATTTAAATATATCAAATTTTCTTTTAAATATATCACTCCAAAAATAAAGAATAATATATTTATCATTTAATGTAAATTTCCAAAATCCTGGTATTTTACACCATAATTTAATAAATAAATCTTTACAATCATTATAAGTCATTCTAGAATCTTCAATAAGATCATGTCCTAAACATCCTATTAATACCCAATCTCTTAATCTTTCATTAGAATACATATTTTCAGGTCTAGCTTTAACATCTTCGATAAGATGTTTAAACTTTTCTCCTTGTTTTAATACACAATCTAAATGAAAAGAATAAGGTAAAGTTTTATTGTATTTTTGATTACATACTACATCATGTTGATGAAATATAAAATCTTTTGCATCTTGTAAATTCATAATATTATTTGTTTAAATGTGTGCGGGGTAAGGGATTTGAACCCTTACGTCCTAAGACAGAGAATTTTAAGTCCTCCTTGGCTACCAGTTACAACAACCCCGCATATTGTAGCCCTAAACAGATTCAAACTGTTGTGACTTCCTAGAAAGGGAAGCATCCTAATCGCTAGATGATAGGGCCAAATAATCTGTTAAATTAAGAACAGATTAGTAAGTTAATATTTGTTTTAATAGTTACACTAATTTCTTCTTTTTCTTTAGAAATAGTTTTAATAATAGATTCAGATTTAATTTCTTGTTTAAGTTTTAAATCTAAACATTCAGAAAATTCACTATTATCCATTTTATTTCTACCTATTACATTTCCCCAATGATCTTGCCAATTAATTCGTAATTTTTCATCATCACTATCATCATCAGTAAATCTTGATAAATCATAAAAACTATAACCATCCCATATTAATATAGGAGAACAAGGATATTTAGTATAAAATACATCAAGTTCAGTGTATTGACCTTTACCAATATACCAAGAATCAGAATATATTTTATCTTTTTTAGGTGGAACAATTATTAAAATTTCTGAAGCTAATAATTTATCAGTAGAGTAAATTCCTCCTTGGAATTCTAAGATCTCGCAATCATATTTTCCAAGGAGTGTTTTTACTTTTACTATATCATCAAAATTACCAGCTTTAGATTTAGATAAATAAATCTTAGGCTTCATCAGCAAACCACTCTTTATTTGTTTCTTCAGCTACTCTAAGTTCTACACTTTTTATTTCTAAAGCAACTTTAGTAGCCTGAATTTGATCCAACCATTCTTTAGCATTAAAATTGTCTTTAACAACTTTTAATGAAAGTTCAGAATCTCTTGAAAGATCAGATAAATTCATCAAAGTTCTTTCCAACTCTCTTTTTTCTTTTTTAAGAGATAAAAGTTGATTATTCATTGCATCAGAAACATCTTCAAATACAATTTTAGCTCTAGCAGCTTTAATTTCTTTGTTAGAAGCTGTTAAAGAAGTAATAAATTTATTTTGCTTTGCCATTTTAATAATTATTTAAGTTTTTTTAATTTAAAAATAATCTGTATTTATAAAGGAATACTGATATAGTAGAAACCTATCTATTTGTTTAAAACAGATAAAATATCTCTAATATTAAAAGATAAATTACAGGCTATACTGTAAATGCTTGAATTTCACATCCTCAAAGTTATTGTTTGTTAGTTTAATCCCAATTAGGATCATTTGCATAAAAATCAGCAGCAGCTTCTTCTTTTTCAATTTGTTTATCTGCTTGTTTTAAAATATTAAGTAACCATTTATTAGTTAATGGTTTTTCTCCATTTTTCTCAATTGATTTTTCTAATATTTCTATTAAAATAGATAACTCCATAATTTTAATTTAATCTAATAAATGAATGTTGTGATCTAATAGTTAAACTTCCTAATAATCCTCTCCAAGAAGGATCTCTGAAATAAGAATGAAATTTATCTTGTAATTCTTTAGAAGTTTGAGAACTATTCTTAACTCTCATTTTAACAGGTAATTTTTCAGCAATATTAACATGCTGTTTAACTACTGCTCCACCACTTACTTCTTTAGTTGTAAAATTTTTGTAATTAGGAGATAAAGCTTTTACAGCATGTTGTAAATGAGCATTATCTTTATTACATTGTTTGACAAATTCAGATTTGTCATCATATACTAATACTTTAGAAGTATTATCATTATCTATAATTGTTAGAATCATAATTTGTTATTTAGAAAAATGGTTAATAATAAATTCTCTACATCTTCTTGAAAGAACAGATTTCTTTTCTTTAATGAGATTATACTCATCTTCTAAAGATCTGTTATTCTTTTCAATATGAGATTTAATCTCTAATTGAATTCTAGATTCTTTTCTTTCTAACCTTGTTAAAGGTGTAACTCTCTTAGCATCCATACCTAGAAAGGTAAATGGAAACATCATTGCTAGTTTTTTAAACATTGTTTTATTTGTTTTTAATTTTCTTCTTTAATTATATCATCATGATATTTAGGTACATTTAAATACTCTCTTTTTTCTTCTTGCTTACTGAGGTAAAGCAAAATACCTATTATTATAAGAATAGCTATTCCTATTATAATAAAATTGATTAAGTAAATCATTATTTTTCGTAAGTAAATACTGAAGTACCATGAGCTTTTGCTCTTAGTACAGCAATGTATAATGAGTTTGTAATAAATACATCTCCTTGTCTATTTGTATAGTAATGACAAGGAATTGGAGGAGGTAATTTTTCCATTTTTTATTTGTTTGTTAAATTTTCTTTATGATATATATCATTAATCATACCTTCAGTTAAATAATCTACATGAGTAGCAGGATAATGCCGTCTCTGAAATATTAACTTAATAGCACTTCCTAATTGATTCCACCATATTTGTTCTTTAGTTAAATTTTTTTTCATGTTATTTCTTTTTAAATTATTTTGTTATTTTAATTAAAATAAAAACAATCATCTGTACTCTTCCAATTGAGTAATATTATACATTGTAGTCAAAGCTTTAATCATGATCTCACGATACTGCTATACAATAAAATACATTTACATTAAACTAAACACTTTGGATTGTGTTGATAATACTACACTTGTTTCTACCTATCATTTTAGCAGTAGGAGCTGCAAAGGTTTTACCTTTATACACGACACTTAATTAAGCCCTGTGTCTTGAGGATTGTAGTTATTTCAATTACACATTTACTTGAGTATAAATACTTTTTCAACTGTAATACTTATTGTTTAATTGTAAATCAGATGATTGTTTTAAAATCTAATATTTAATATATCTATAATAAATATATATATAAATTGTGTATCAGCTTATTTATTAGGCTTATTTTGCTTAACTCAGTTAATTCCTATGAGTACTATACACAATATCTTAAATTTCTTTAAGTTTACACAAACTGCATAAAACGATAAATAATAAAATTACTATAAATGTTGTCATAATTAATTATAATTTTATTGTTGATAATATTGTTAAACATTCATGTAATTCTTCCTTAGAAGGTTGAAAAGTTTTACAATCTTTTTTAATTGTAAATGCTGTAAAATCTGTTCCTATATTAGAAAGAGATTTAGTAAATAATGTATTATGAAAACCTATTAAAGTACAATCACCTTGATAAATAGCATTTAGTTTATCAATATATTTACCTTTAGTTTCTCCACAATCACATTGTTTTACTTTATTAACTGTAAGTGAAAATACACTTAAACAATTATTACACATTAATAATTTCATGTTTGTTGTTATTTAAGTTTTAAAAATAAACAATTAAGTGTGCTGGTCTCCTACTGGATTAACAGTCTTGCTATACACTAATATTTTCTCCCCTCAATTGTATTATTTATCTAGTTATTGGGTGTTTAAATTATTGTTTATCTTCAAGCAAGTGATTTTTATATTTTTAATTATTACAAATAGTAAATGTTATACTTTTAGTAATATAATGTTCAAAGATTTGTTTTCTTTGTTCTGTAATAGCTGTTTTAATAGCTAATTTCTTTATATAAAACTCATATAAAGATTGATTTCTTCTTTCATAATATCCTTCTGGCGGCATAAATTTGTTATTTAAATGTTTGTTAAGATTTTAAGTATTTTTCTTCTAGTTTATTAGAATAATTATCTATATAATCTTTAGCTTTTTGTAATAATTCATCAGCTAATATAAAATTATATGTAATAGTTCTAAGATATATATTTTTAATACCATTAGGACTAGAAGAATTAGATTTATGTTTAATAATAGAATAACTAAACCCACTATTAGTTGCAGCTCTTAATCTAATTATATATCCTTTGTAATTATGAAATGATTCTGTTATGTTTTTAAACATGTGTTTGTTTGTTAAAAATTAAAGATAAGATTATTTATAATAGTCAACTTGATTCTAACTTATTATTTTACCTGTACTCAGGAGTCAAGTTTAAATATTTGTTAATGTTCTCAGGATTAACTAGCATTTATTTCATTTACCAGATTTTACTTTCTTTTTTATTACCACATAAATGTTGAGCATTTGCTTGGTTTTTATTAAAATTTCAGTTGTTATGCCTAATCCCCTCAGGTCATAGTCTAGAAAACTACTATAAATAATCTTATCACTAACTTAAATTGTTTTATTCAATGTACAAATTGTAATATTGCTTACTTTCAACTATTTATTTTCAGCTATTACAGTATATTACAATTGTACAAAGAAATGTTGTTATGTGTTTGCTTAATTAAATAACTAACAGAATTATTTAACGCAGAAAGTTATAATTACACACTATATACTTACAAATTATTTGTGTTTTACACCTAAAACTTTGATTAATTATTACTTAAATGTATTCTCGTTAGAGCAAATAAGTCTTATGCAGCCGTATCATCTGTTTTTTAACATAATGAGATACTGTGTCCTTAATCAAAGAAACTTGGTGTCCTCAACATCTTGGAATTGTTAAGTTTTTTAATAAATATCTTATTAATTAGTTGCAAGGTTTTTGAAGTCTTAGTTCGCCGACTTATGCTTTCACCCTATAAGATATTAAATATCTCTTGTGTTAGTTGTAATAGTTATTTTGTTATCTCCAAAATAACTTAATCACTATTGCTAGTATAGTATCTTATAACCTTTATAATCTCAAAAGAAGTCTAAGGTCTACTATTTGCTTCTTCGCATAAATATTACAACTATTAAACACAAGAAATAAAGATACACTTATTACAATTACTTTATCTATTGTAATTTACTCTGCTATAACATAATTATAGTTTGCAAGTGTCTGCAACAGATTTAAAAGAGAGTATTTCAACTCTCTAATTCTCCTCAATATCAGGATAAGCATCTTCAGAATAATCATATTGATTAGACCCTGAATTACCTAACTCTGGAAACATTTCAATACATTCTTCTTGAGTTACCTCAGAAGCTGCATTGGCAATATTCCTCCACTCTCTTAAAGTGAAACAATATTCAGGCATCATCAAACTACCATCCTGAGTAGGAAAGGCATTTGAAGAAACAGCACATAAAATACCCATGTGCTTTGGGTTAGCAGTAGACAAATCCTTTGCCTCTGCTACTAAATCCCAGACAGTAGTCATATTGTTTGTTGGTTTAAAAGGCTATAAATATTGATAAATTTGAGAATGATTAATTTGATAAAATGAGTTAGTATGAAAAACATAGTAATATTGACAATCAATCACTTACATAATCTATAACCAATGTTATTAAATAGAAATCTATTAATTGCAATTAGTCATATAACTCTATTTAAATTCTAAAACGTATAAATACATAAATTTATGTATGTATTGAATTTATTCCTTCTTACAGAATTATATTATGTGGAGATGTGGAGATGTTGTGTCTAAATTAAAATAAAAACAATCAGTGTGCTAATTAATCTTGTTTATCAGATTAATAATTATACACCAAAGAAGATTTCCTCTGATTGTTATCCAACAAACACTAATTATTAAGATTTACTTAGTAATAAGTGCAATATGGAGTTCCCATCTACCATTAATAAAGCTACAATAGTTTACTTTGGCAAATGATTGTATCCTGTTTCTGTACTCAGAAAACTTGGATGGAATAATAAATAACTTGTGCATATATTTGTTTGTTAGGTAACAAGTTTAATTTAACCAACATAAGGAAGGAAATAAAAACTAGGGAATTTAATCCCTAGTTTTAAGTCTAATGTGGCGAAGCCATGAATTAGATTGATAAGCTCATTCCTACAGATTGAGCATAATCAATGTTATCCATTTTCTCGGATCTTGTTCCTTGAATACCAATCACATTGGTATACTTATCATTGGAAGACAATTCAACAGGGTATTTACCTCCATTGGATAGTTTACCATTGATGCAAGATGCAAGCACATAGACAGGTGATTGAAGTTCTTTGAATTTAACAAGCTTACGAGCAAGTCCAGTCTTTGTGGGTGGACCTTGTTTGAACCACTCCAATTCAAGAGTATGAGTTTCAACAATAGCTTCAGAAGCTTTTAATTCGGAATTCAGTTTATCTAATAATGATGCCATGATTAAATGTTGGTTAGATACAGTCAATCCCTATAATACAAGGGGTATGCTGCCTTTCTTGTGTCAATGGGGGACTTAAATGGTGACTGTCCAACAATCATATACACCAAACAAAAATTTTATAACCAAAAAATTTTTAGTATATTTGAATTCTAAAAATTATAATAAAAAAAAATAAAATATGGAAAATAAAAATAAATATTATACACCTACAATAGAAGAGTTCCATATTGGATTTCCTTATGAATTTAGAACATTAAAAGAATGGGAATCTAATATAACAGACCATCAAACATTTGATTGTTATGCTCATAGTTTAACAGAAGATTTAGAAGAAGGTAGAATTAGAGTTAAATACTTAGATTCTTCAGATATAGAATCTTTAGGATTTACTTTAGAACAATGGGGAGCTACTAAAGGAGATATTATAATGGAATTTAATATATATAATACTCAAGAAGATACTATAGATATTTATTGTGTTAATGATTTAAGATTTAAAGGGACTATTAAAAATAAATCAGAATTACAAATACTTTTAAAACAACTTAATATACAATGGAACAATTAATAACAGATTTTAATTTTAAACCTTTTACTAAATATATTTTAGAATTGGAGGAATTTAGTATAACTATAAAAATATATGAAAATGATATATATGTAGGTACTTCATCTCAAATAGATAAATTTTGGTTAATGTATAATAGTATAAAATAAACTAACTTAATATATCTACAATAAAAAAGCCAGACTAACAATCTGGCTTTTACTTTATCTATAAATATATGAAAATAGTTATTTCTTAATATTTTTTATCTCTACTTATTTCATGAGGATAATGTTTAGTAGTATTAGTTCCACAAACTAAATCATATAATATTCCTCCATCTATACAAAGTACTATTCCTATTACCATTCTTTCTTTTTGGTCTTCATCAGTTTTTAAATAAACTAATTCTCCAAAGTTATACTCTACATTAGTTTTTATTTCCATCTTCTATAATATTTAATTTTATCATTAATTTTTTTAAATCATGTTTGTTATTAATTACTTTAGAAGTTAATAACTCCCAAACATCTTCTGAAAAATCTTTATCAGCATATATAAATTTATTAGTACTAACTTTATATATTTTACATTGCCCATCACTATGTATCTCTAAAATAAAATTATTAAGTTTATAATAAATACCGAAAGATTCCCAATTTAAATCATAAATATCAATAGCATCTAATTCTTTATGAAGAATACATAAATCTTTATGTAATTCTCTATTATATTTTGTCTTAGTAACTACGAAGTCAGAATATAATATAATATCTTGACCTTCTTCTAATTCCCAATTATATTTTTGTTTATATACTTTTATTTCCATCTTCTTTTTTATTTTTATCTTCTAAATATTTACTCAAACTTTCTAATCCATTCTCTTCTACATATTTCTCTAAGAAGTTTAGTTCATTCTTATATCTCTTTCTAAACTTTTCATCTTGCTTCCATAATAGCCTTCTAGTTCTTCTATTAGGTGCTTTAGGTAATACTACTGCACTCTTATCTTTTACTTCATTGTGTGTAGTGTTATCTATCTCATTTGTTAATTCTTCTGACATTTCTAAAGGAGTTTTAAGTAAAAACTCTCCTAACTCTGTTTCTGTTTTCAATACTTTTTTATTTTCCATATTATTTATATTTTACTAATCCTTCATTAATATCTGGTCCACTTAAACAACTATTTTCTTCTATATTAAGAGTATCTGAGCTAGAGTTAATAATCCACCAAGGAGTACCTGTATACTCAGGTAAAGGATTAAGAGGTTGTATAGGATTACTCCAAGGCATTGTAAAAGGATTAGTTTTAGGAACATACTTAACTTCTTTTTCCATAAGGACTAATACTTCTTCTAAAGTAATATGTCCTGCTTTGTAGAGTCTATCTACTATTTGATTTTTTGTTTTCATAATTCTTCACTTAATTCTTTTAAAATTGTTTTTAATTTTTTTGTTAAATTTTCTAGTTTTTCTAGTTTTTGTTCCTCTTTAGTTTTTCTTGTGCCTATACTAACATAACCATAGTAAGGAGATTTAGTATCTTCCACATATCCAATAATATATTGATTTTCTTTTAAATGTATTTCTTTTTTATTATATGGATTAATAACTATAGTTATATTACTCTGCTCCTTCATCTTCATTTGGTAAATCTGTATTAAAATTCCATAATTTAAATTGTCCTTTTATAAAACTTCTATTTTGAACAGGGTAAGTAACTTCACTATCATCAGATACTTGTTCTATAATCTCATAACCATGCCAATCTAAAATAATAGTTTCTGTAACCTCAATTCCATTACTCCATAATCTAGTTAACATATTATTATGTACTTTTATAACATCTGGAAAATCTCCAACAAATTCTCCTTCTTTAGTTCTTATTTTTATCTTCATTTGCTTTGTATTATAATTATCTGTTATTTTGCTGTAAATATAAAACAAAGATTATGAAAGAACAAATAAAAAATTTAAGAATTAAAATTGATGGTTTGGCTCAATTAACTAAAGGATTAGAAGTATTAATTGGTTATTCTTTTGAAGGGCAGGAAGTATATGGCAATTCTAAAGAAATAGAAAAATCAGTAGATAGTTTATATTTAGCTAAAGCTTGGTTAGGTAAAGTATTAGGAGAGCTAGGACAACATAATCCTTATGGATCAGGATATAAAACTAAAGAAGATATTGTTTCTACACAAGATGTTTATGTAAAACCTGAAAATGAAGTTTCAGACTATTCTCAATTATATAATCATATTGAAAAAGTAGATTGGTTAAGAACTGAAATACAAAAATTAGATACTAAAGTTCATGATTTAGTTTATTCCAGAAGTTCTGATATAGGATTATTAAATAAAACTGAAGGTTATTATAGAGCATTAAGTTTAATGGAGGGTACAGTTAGACAGCATCTATCAGAAGCTAGATTTTGGTTGGGTTTTGAAATGGAAAGAATTAAAAATGAAAACAATTAATATTATGAAAAAAGAAATTTATAAATTAAATATTTCAAACTTTGCGCTTGTACATAAAGATAGTAAAGGTAAAGTATTATCTAATAGTGATTTAGAATTTATAAAAGATCATAATAAGTCTGAAGATACTCCTATTGATGTTTATGAAACAGTAGAAGAAATATCTACTTTAACTTACTTTATTAACTTTGGTAATTACTTTATGTTACTCTCAAGAGATTCAGAAGATAAATATACTAACGTAGAATTTACTAATAACTTATTATCTTATAAGTGTTTAGATAGTATAGAAGATATATTAGCACAAATTAACGTATAAAGTTTTAACAATATGAATTTATGGAAGTTAAAAAAATTAAAGTAAAAGGAGATCCTTATAATGCTTATACTCAGATAATTTCTACTATCTTCAATTTAACTCCATTAGAACAGAAAGTTACTGCTGAATTACTTAAAAGATATGAAGAATTATTATTAGAAGCTTCTACCAATATTGCTAATGAGGTTCTCTTTAGTACCAGAGTTTCTAAAGAAATAAGAGAAAAGCTAAATTTAAAAGAAGCTGCGTATAATAATATTAAATCATCTTTAGTAAAGAAAAATGTTATTATTAATAATTGTCTTAATTCTAATATCAGATTAACAGAGTTACATTTTACTTATGAGGTATGAGAGTATAAATAGAAGAATAGCTAAAGAACTAGGTATATCAGAAGTAGTAGTAAAACATGTTATTAATCATAGATGGAGATTTATAAAATATAGAATGCAGAACTTTAAATCTTTTTATACAATAGTAGAACATATATTTAAAATATCTGTTTACACTGATAAGTATTTAGAAAGATGGAAACATAAAATAACAGAACTATGAAATTATTTAATATAGAGAATGGTCAAATAAATGTAACTGAAGAGTTATTAATTATACCTGAGTTTAAAGCTATTTGGGAAAAGCATAAAGATAAAGAGAAAGCTAGAAAAGAGTTTTTATATGTTTATTTTTATGCAGATTATTCTTCTAGTTATAAAAACTATGATGATGAAGAAAGAGCTAAAGTATTATCTAAAGACTATGACGTAGTTACTGATAATATAACTAATAATGCTATTACTAAGTATAAAGAAATGAGTTATACTTTTAATATGAAATTTTTAGATGATTGTCTATTTGCTGCTAATAAAACAAGAGAGTACTTTAGAAATGTAGATTATAATTTAATTGATGCTAAAGGTAATTTAGTTTATAAAGGAACAGATGTTACTAAAATGTTAAAAGATACTATGGGAGTTATAACTTCTTTAGAAACTCTTAGAAGTAAAGTAGAAGCAGAATTAGTTAGTATGTCTAAACTTAGAGGTGGGGGTAATGTAAGTAAGAGAGAATATGGCAATAGAAAAAATTAAAGTAAGAGATAAGGTTACTGGTAAATGGTTAAATACTAAAGTATTTTCTCCTGCAGCACAAGTTTTTCAAGCTACAGGAAAATACACAGAAGCTATTTATGGTACTAAAGCTTATGATGATTTTTGGAATGAAGAAGAAAGAAGATGTTTAGAGGGGTATGAAGTAGAAGGGGAAAAAATATCTGGTAGATATTACTTTTATTTAAACTACTGTCCTATTAAAAGGATTATAGATAATCCTGCTGCTAAGACAAATGTTAAAGTATTTTCTAAAACTAAGAAAACTAAATTTTTTGATTTTCCTGACTTTTGGAGTGAGGACTATAACTTCTTTTGGTTAATTGAAGTTGCAGAAAATGGTATGGATATTAAAGAATATGAAAAACTTAGAATACCTTATAAACTATCTGATTATAATGGTAGTAAGTTTTTTTGTATTGCTAAATCTAGAAGAAAAGGTTTTTCATATAAAACAGCCTCTATTGCTTTATGGACTTATACTTTTATAGAACAGTCTTTAACTCTATTAACTGCTTTTGATAAAAAATATTTATATCCTAAAGGTATATTTACCATGTGTAATTATTATTCTAACTTTTGTAATCAACATACAGACTTTAGAAAAAGAAGACTAATAGATAAAGCTGCAGATGGTTATTTTAAATCAGGATTTGAAGAAGTAGAAAATGGGATAGTTGTTCAAAAAGGATTTTTCTCAGAGATTATGTCTTTAACTTTTAAAGATAATCCTGACGCAGCAAGGGGTAAAGATGCTAACTTAGTTATTGTTGAAGAAGCAGGAGATTGGCCAAACTTTAAAGATGCTTATGCTGCTATAGAACCTACAGTTAGGGATGGAGATATAACTACAGGATTTATGATTATGTTAGGTACTGGTGGGTCTATGACTTCTGGTAGTATAGATTTTGCAGATATATTTTATAAACCTAAAGGTTTTAATATGCTTACTATGCCTAATATATGGGATGATGATAAAGCTAATACAGAATCAGCTTATTTTTTTCCTGCTTATGTAAATTATGTAGGGCATATGGATGAAGCAGGTAACAGTAGTATAGAATCTGCTAAAACTGCGCTTACTAAAAGGAGAGAAGATAAATTAGCTACTTCTAAAAATGTTAAAGAATATACTCAACATTGTACAGAGTGGGCTTGGACTCCTGCAGAAGCTTTTATGGTTAATTCCAGTAATATATTTCCTGTTGCAGAATTGAGAGAACAATTATCTAAAGTAGAAAATAGTAAAGAGTTAAATGGTGTAACTGGTAAAATGATTCTTAAAGATGGCTTACCTTATTTTGAACCTCATTTAAATCTTAAACCTTTAAGATATATTGGTAATGATGATAATAATTTAGAAGGGTGTGTACAGATATGGGAATCTCCTATAGATAACCCTGCATTTGGATTTTATACATCAGGACTAGATCCTTATGCTGTAGATGAAACTAAAGATTCAGAATCACTAGGTTCACTTTTTATTTATAAAAGATATGTTATAGGACAAGAAACTTATAACTTTCCAGTAGCAGAATATACAGCTAGACCTAAAGCAGGGTTTAAAGAATATTATGATCAATGTATTTTATTACTTAAATATTATAATGCTAGTTGTTTATATGAAGCTAATATTAATGCACCTAAAACACATTTTGAACATAAGCATTCTTTATATCTACTTTCTAAAACTCCATCTATTCTAAAGTCTACTGAAAGACAAAATGAAAATAACTATGGTCTTAAAATGACTGCAGGAGTTAAGGCAGAAATTATTATTTATCTAAATGATTGGCTTAGAGAAGAATATGCAGAAGGACATACTAATGTTGAAAAAATATATTCTAAAGGTTTGTTAGAAGAGCTTATTAGATTTAACCCTAAAGAAGGAAACTTTGATAGATTTATATCTTTTTCATTAGCTTTAGTTAGAGCAATAGAATTAACACGTATAATTTCACAGGAAAAAAGAAAGACTACAACTAGTACTCTTTTTAGAAATCCACTATTTCAAAGATAAATGTTTACAAATCAAAAAGTAAGTAGAGCAACAAAAGATACTCCAACTTGGAGAAAAGATACTATTCAATGGATTATATCTAAAGGTTATAATTCTACTAGAGGACAAAGAAGATCTTATCAAGCTAAAAAAGCTAATTATGATTTACTTAATTCTATCTTAAATGAAGATGATTTTAATTATGTTACTAAACCTTTTGGTGTAGACTTACAAGCTGAAATAGGACAACTACCTGCTAATTTTCAAAATTATAATTTAATTGTTCCTTACTTCAATCTTATAGTTGGAGAAGAATTACAAAGACCTTTTAATTATAAAGCATTTGCAGAAGCAGGAGAAGGATTTAATAAATATCAGGAAGATTATCAGGAAGCATTAGCTAATGCTTATATGTCTAAACTCAAAGTAGCTTTAGGTGATAAAGTTGATGAAGTAGATCCTGCAGAAATAGAGAAATATTTTACATCTTCTTATTCTAATAACTTTGAAACAGTAGCTAATAAGTTGCTTACATTTTCTGAAAAAGATTTAAGATTACAAGATAAGTTTAATAAAGGTTTTCAACATGGTTTAGCATCTGCAGAAGAAATATATTTTGTAGGTATTTATAACAATGAACCTATTGTAGAAGTATGTAATCCACTTAACTTAGAATTTAATAAGAATCAGGATTGTGAATTCATTCAGGATGGAGATTGGGTGTATTGGAGAAGATGGTTAGATAGAGGACAAGTATTTGAATATTTTGGAGATAAGTTATCTAAAACAGATAAAGAGCTTTTAAATAAGGATGATATAATGAATCCTACTCCATCTTATCAAGCACTTCCAGGAATTTTTACAGATTATCCTAATACAGTAAGTGGTTATAATCAAGCTAATAAAGTAGCTGTTACTACTGTTGCATGGAAATCTTATACTGAATGTTATATAGTTAGTTTTCCTGATAGATTTGGACAGACTCAAACAGAGTTAGTATTTGAAGAAGGTTTTAAACTATCTCCTGAACAAATAGCTCAAGGCTATACAGTAACTAAAGAATGGTTACCTGAAGCTTGGATAGGTCATAGAATTGGTAATGAGATATTTATTGCAGAACCTTCACCTTACCAATTTAGAAGTATAGATAATCCTTGGAAATGTAAATTACCATTTGTAGGAGGAGTATATAATAACCTAAACTCTATGCCTACAAGCTTAGTAGATTTTATTAAACCTTATCAAATGTTATATAATATTATTTGGTATAGATTAGAATTAGAATTTTCTAGAGCTTCTGGTAAAAAGCTGGTTATGGACTTAGCTCAAATGCCTAAGTCTAAAGGTATTTCTACTGAGCAATGGATGTATTACTTAAATACACTTGGAGTAGCTTTCATTAACTCAATGGAAGAAGGAGAAGAAGGTACTAGTTCTCAAGGTAAAACTTCTAACTGGAATGGATTTACTGGAATAGATATGTCTTTGTCTAATACTATTTCAGGATATTTTGAAATGCTTGCTAAAATAGAACAATGTGTTCAAACTATTACAGGTATTACTCCACAAAGAATGGGGCAAGTAAAATCTACTGAAACAGTTGGAGGAGTAGAGAGATCTATATCTCAATCTAATGCTGTTACTGAATTGTATTTTTATCAACATGCACAAATTAAACAACAAGTTCTTATTCAACTTTTAGAAGTATCTAAGATTGCTTATAGAGATTCTCAAAGAGCAAAACTTATATTTGATGATTTTACTAGAGAACTTTTAGATTTATCTATTCTGTCTAATACTGATTATGGGGTATTTGTTTCAGATTCTACTAAAGATAATAATACTTTACAAGCTCTTAAATCTGTAGCCAAGGAGGGTATATCAAGTGGAACACTAGAATTTAGTAATTTAATTACATTAGTAGCTTCTAATTCTGTAGCTGAAGTTAAAAGAGATATTAAAGAATCTGAGAAAAAAGCTCATGATCTTAAATCTCAAGAACTTCAAAATCAACAAGCTCAAATAGAATCTAATGAAAAATTAGCTAGAGAAAAGATGGATAGAGAAGATCTTAATAAACAGCTAGATAGGGAAAATGAACTTCAGAAAGCTACTATTAATGCAACCAGATCTAAAGATGGTATAACTGATAATAATGGTGATGGTATTATAGATCAATTACAAGTTGCTCAATTAGGATTAGAACAATCAAGAGAAGCTTTTAAACAGAAAGAATCTACTAATAAGCTTTCTTTAGAAATGAAGAAGATGGAATTAGATCAAGCTAAGTTTAATCGTGAGCAAACACAACAAGATAATAAAAATAAACAAGATGCTGTTTTTAAAGCAGAAGAGTTAAAACTCAAAAAAGAAAAATTAGAAATAGATAGGAAAGCTCTTAAATATAAGAAAACTCCTAACACTCCTAAAAGTAAATAATTAACGTATAAAATGAAAAAGAATAAAATGGAAGAACAAGAAAATAAAGAACAAGAAGTTACTCCTATTGTTGAAGAAACTACTAAAGTTATAATTCCTGCAGAAGAAGTTGTACAAGAACAAGAAGTAATAGATTCTGGTAAAAGAGCTGTTAATTCTGTAGAAGAAGTAAAACTTGAGTTTGTGACATCTGAATTTGTAAAACAATTACAATTAGCTATTAAACACTATACAAGTGTATATGGACAAACTAGAGATTCTCAAGCTGCTGAGATTGCTAAATCATGTGGTACTATTTTAGCTAAAGTATTAAATAGAGTATAAGTTATGGGTAAATTAGTAAAAGGAGGTACACAAGCTGTAGCAGATTACCAAAAAAAACTAGGAGTAAAAGTTGATGGAGCATGGGGTAAAAATACTCAAGCTGCATTTATAGCACAAACTAGAAAAGCTAATCCTGAAGTTAATATTCCAGATGATTATGTAGTTCCTAAAAGTATGAAATTAGATGGATTTAAATTTCCTAAACAAACTATTATTAATCCTGCTGTTACATCAGAAAATAAAAAACCTACTAAAATTACACCCAAAAAAGAAAAAATTAATTCTGATGGTTTTGGTTTTAATAAAGATAATAAAATACTAGGAAGTAGATTTACTATTAATCCTGCTGCCAGTTTAACTGGAGCTGCTAGTATACTAGCATTAGGAGGTGCTGCAAAATTTGGAGGTAAATTATTAGGTAAAGCTCCACAACTTTTGAAAAATATGTTTAAAGGAGTTAAAGGATTGCCTCAAAAAGCTGGTGGTAATAAACTACCATTTAAAGTTAAGTTACCAGAAATGCAAAAATTTGATAATAAAGTTTCTCAACCTTTAACATATAGACCAGAACCTAGAGAAGCATTAACTTCCTCTGGTAAAATTAAAGGACTTTTAAAAGGAGATCCTAAATGGGAAAAAATACAAGAGTTTAAAAAAACTAGAGGACCTTTAGAATCTATTAAACCTGAATTAAGAAAATTTTCAGACGCCACAGCTACTCCTAGAAAAACACAATTACTTTTAGATGGTCCTATTAATCCTTCTAATCTTAAAAAGTTTGCTAAAAATAGCGCAATACAAGATATGGAAAAAGAAGGTATTGAAGTAGCTAAAAAACTTAAACTTAAACAAGTAAAATAAATCTAATAAAAATTATTATAAACAACAACAATTAAACGTATAAAAATTAATTATGGAAAATAACATAAATTCATTTGTATTTGATGATAGCACTTTTGAAGAAAAGAAAGTAGATGAAACTACTGAATTATCTCAAGAAGAGTTAGAAGCAAGTATAGAAAAAGATGAAAAAATAGAAACTAATACAGAAACTAATGAAACTGTAGAAGATAATCCTTTTCAAATATTAACTGATTTGTTAGTAGAAAATTCTATTGTAGATACAGAACTATTAGAGAAAGGAGAATACTCTGATAATGCAGAAGGTATTTTAAATTTGATTAATGATACTGTTGATAAAAAATATCAAGAATTTATTAATGAGAAGTTCTCTGATGATAAATATAAAACTGTATTAGAGATTTTAGATAATGGGGGAGATCTTTCTGATATTGCTAAGATTTATGATACTGTAGATTATTCTGCTATTGATTTAACTGATGAAGATAATCAAGAAACTTTAGTTAGAGATTTTTATGAAAGAAGTAATCTATCTGAGAAAAAGATAGAAGCTTTAATTAAAACTGCTAAAGATGATGGCTCTTGGGAAGAAGAAGTTAATGCAGCTCATACTGCCTTAGTTAATATGCAAGTAGCAGAAGCTAAAGCTTTACAAGAATCATTAGCTAATACTAATAAACAAGCTCAATTAGATGCTGAAAAAGCAGAAAAAGAATTTAAAGAATTAGTATTTTCTAAAGAAGAGATAGCAGGATTTAAGTTAGATAAAACACAGAAACAAAAGTTTTATGATTATTCTACTAAGCCTGTTAATAAACAAGGTCAAACTCAAATGGAGTTAGATTATGCTAATGTTGATAAACAGTTAGAAATGGCTTTTATGTCTTTTATTAACTTTAATAAAAAAGATATAGAAACTAAAGCTACTACAGAAGCTAGTCAAAAACTTGCAAAGAGTATTACTTCTCTTAAAGATAAAACAAGTAAACAAGGATCTAATAAAGAAACTGATTCTATACTAGATGATGTATTATTCTTTGGATCAAATTAAATAACGTAAAAACAAATAAATATATATAAATAAAAAATGGCAGAATTACAAATTAATCAAAGTGCTTTACCTAGAGTGTTTTCAACTAAAAGCACTTCTGGTTTAACTGACCTGAATCAACTGGATCACTTGTTTGCAAGGGAACCTGAAAAAATGGGTCTTGTAGTATCTTATCTTGTTAATAAGACTATGCGTAATCCTTTGCAATGTATCACTGATGCAGTAGGAAGGATGGAAACTAGGACTATTGAAGATATTAGATATACTTGGGATGTTCAAGGAACTAATAAGAAAATTGTTAGAATTGTAGAATCTCCTTCAGCAGCAGTCACTAATGCTGGTATAGGTGGAGTACCTGTAACTGTAGTATTGGATGATAAATGGTTCTCAGAAGTAGATGTTGTTAGAACTGATAAAGGTAATGAAGTACATATCTCAGGTGAGCCTGTAGAAGTAGAAAATGGATTTAGATACAGATTAGTATTTGCTGATGCAGGTAGATATTTTGATCCTTCTGAGATAGCTGTAGGAGCAGGTCTTACTAGGTCTTATTCTCCTGTAACTGAACTTTCTGATAGAGGTGGTAAAACTGAATTCTATGGAATGAGTAAATACTACAATATTATGACTAAGATGAGAAAAGAACATGCTTATTCTGGAGATGCTATTGCAACTAAAACTGTAATTCAACTTCCTAAAGGTGATGGTACTTTTGCTTCTACTTGGTTAGATTGGGGTAAATGGACAGCTATGACTCAATTCTCTCAAGAAATTGAACATGCTATGTTGTATGGTCAATTCTCAGAAGGTACTCTTAAAGGACCTAATGGTAAACCTATTATCATGGGAGCTGGTCTTAGACAACAAATTTCTAAAGGAAATATCAGATATTACAATAAATTGTCTTATGATTTCTTGATGGCATATTTAATGGATCTTTCTTATGCTTCTGATACTTATGGAGGTAATACTAAATTCTTTGCTCTTACTGGTAAACAAGGTATGATTGAATTTGATAGAGCTATTCAAGAAAAATATAAAGGTTTGGGTGTAGTATTTTCAGATGCTCATTTTGTAACTGGTCAAGGAATGAATCTTTCTTTTGGTTCTCAATTTAGATCTGTTAAGTTTCCTAATAATGTTGAATTAGTCGTTGGTGAATGTCCTTTATATGATGATATTAATATTAATAGAGAAAGACACCCTCAAACTGGGTTCCCTGTAGAATCTTACAGATTTACTATCTTTAATATTGGTGATAATGCTTCTGGATCTAACTTTGTTAAAATTGTTAGAAAAGGAAGAGAAAACTTAAGTTTGCAAGTAGATGGTTTTGTAGATGCTTCTGGAGCTTCTAAAACTAACTTCTCTAAAGCTGCTTCTAGTTTGGATGGTGTTAAAATTGATATGTTGACTGAATTCTCAGTTATGTTAAAAGATCCATTGTCTGCTGGTGAGTTGATACTTTCTATTTAACTAGTTGCTAATCAATAACTTATGAATCTAGAATTTATCATTAATTAATACTATATTTACATTATGAAAAATCAAATATATAAAATAGTAAATTTAGTTAATGGTAAATTCTACATAGGATTAACAACTATTGGAATTAAAAAAAGATTTGAAGCTCATATAGCTTCAGCTAATAGTAATAAAGATACATTAATTGCGAGAGCTATTAGAAAATATGGTAGATCTAATTTTGAATATGAAATTATAGTAGAATTAGAAAAACCTTACACAATAGAATTATTATCTGAATTAGAAAAACATTATATTCAGTTATATAACTCTACCAATAAAAACATAGGTTATAATTTATGTTCTGGTGGCGTTAATAAAGATGGTACAATTTATCAAAAAAGTGTTAGAGAAAGAATGTCTTTAATAAAAAAGAACTCTCCTAGAATAGGATCAATGTATGAACGAAAAAGAGTTAAAGTTATAAATAAATTAACTTTAGAATCTAAAATTTATACTTGCCAAGCAGATTGTGCTAAAGAATTAAATGTAACTCCTAGATATTTATCTTATCAATTAAAATATAATAGAGATTATAAAGATTATACATTTGAAAGAATTTAAGAATTCCATGTTGTTGACAATTGATAGGGAGCAGGAATTTCTTGCTTCTTATTTTTATTAATACTACATTTGCAAAAATTAAAAACATATAAAATAACATAACAATATGAAATATAAAATTAAAAGAGTTTCCACTTTTAAGTGGGGTCCAGAAATAGATGGTAAAAGACATTATGAAGTAGATAATAGTAAGATTACTATTACTGCAGGTTTAGATAGAGTTGGTAATTTTAATACTGGTTTATCTAAAGCAGACGAAGAAAGATTTGAAAAAATGAATTCTAAACCAGAAGGTTACTATAATAATAGAAGTAACTTTTGGTGTGGTGGAGAATTATTTGGTTCTATTGTAGAACCTTGGACTTATACTCATATTACAGATACTGGATCTGATGGATTTGATAAAGGAATTACTTTAGATACATCTATTCCAGAAGAAGAATTTAAAGTATTAGTACTCTTAGCTCAAAAACAAGTTAACACTAAAGATAGAAAGAATTCTGATGCTGTATTAGAACTAGAATCTCTTGAAGATAAGATTGATGAAATTGTAGAATTTAGAAGTCTTAAATCTAAAGCATACTCTATCTTTGATCAATTGACAGAAGAATCTAAAAGAAAATATTATACTATGTTAGAAGGTAAATCTTCTAAAGGTATTGTACTTAAAACTTTAGATTTTGCACTTAGTAATTATATTGAGCATCCTACTAAAGTTAAAAGATTTATTGACCTGATTACAGATACTTCTGTGGATGAGAAATTTAAATATCAGCAATTAGTTGATGCTAAAGTAATTGAGAAATATGCTAATAAGTTTATCTATGAAGGTAAAGAACTAGGTAAAAATCTACATGAAGTATATCTATTCTTAAACCAGAAAAATAACTCTGAACTTAGATCTGCTCTTATGAAACAATATTTAGCCTCTTATGAAGAAGTAGTATAATTATGATACAAGATTGGCATACACAAATTAAAGTAAAAACTAACTCTCTGGATAAGCAGTCTTTTATTAGACTGCAACCAGAAGTTGTTGATATATTTATTAATGATGCTATTGATCTATTTGTTAAAGAAAGATATAAAGATTATGAGAATACTCAAAAAAGATCTGATGAATTAAATCCCTTAGTTTCTGAACCTGTATCTTTAGAAGTACAAGAAAAAGATGGTTATTATAAAGTTATTTTACCAAAAAATTATTTCTTTCATCTAACTTCTGATTGTAAAATTAAAGTAGGTGATAAAGAAGGAGATGTGTTTCTTAAGAAAGTACAATTAGACGATAAAACTAAAGTTTTAAATGACCCTTTTAATAAACCAAATGATAATGAAGTACTTTTAAGTTTTCAAAATGATAGTATATTTTTATATTCTATATATCCTGTAACTAAATTTATATTAACATATCTTAAAAACCCAACTAAAGTAAATTATAAAGAAAATATATCTTCTGAATTTGATGGTAAATCAGCAGAAAAAGAAATTATTAATTTAGTAGTAACAAAACTATTAGAGAATTATGAATCTCAACGTATAAATACACAAAGCAAAATTCCTATTGAATAGGTAACTTAAATAAATCGTTAAATAAAATAAAAACAAAAAACAAAAATGAATTATTCACATAAAATTGTGATGGTAGCTGATGGAGCTAATGTAGGCACAGATTTAACAAATGTAGCTGCCGGAGATATTCTTATGCTAGATAAAGATTATGCTACTGTAAGTACTTCTGCTGCTGCTGGGGCTATTGGTTTAGCAGACACAGAAATTAATATTGTAGCTAAAAATTCTAAAAAGAATATCATAGCACACAAAATTAAGCGTTCTAACCTAGTTAGTGCTTCATATAATCCTTATAGTGCTGCTGCTCAAAAAGTTATGGCATTGGGTTATAATGGAACTTCTGGTAGCTTAGTATCTGATACAGGTGTATTTTCTACTGCTTCTAAAGCATTTGGAATTAATTTTGTAGTTAATGAAGATTACAGACAATTGCCTCAAAAACTTTTGAATGTAATGGGGTCTTACCAAACAGCATTAAGTGGAAGTACTCAAGTTGAAGTAGTATCTTATATCTACAGACAATTAACTAAATCTGAGCTATTAGCTGCTAATTCTCCTATGCAAATTGCTAAAGTAGAATTACTTCATAATGCTGCTGGAACTGCTAATACTATTACTTCAGGTGCTGATGCTACTCATTATACCTTTACTAAAGGTTCTAAATTAGTATTAGGTACTAACTCTAGTGGTGTAGCTATCTTAGGTTCTGATGAAGTTATTGCTACAACTGTAGCTGGAGATTATGTAAGACCTGGAACTGCTACTACAGATTCTGTATATGAAATTGTAGGAGTAACTAATGGTACAGGTGCAACTCCTGCTGGTACTCCAATGTATCTTGAATTAGCTACACCTTTCCAAGGAGAAACTACTTCTATTGCAATTGGTTCTACAGAATATATTACTGCTGCTCAAGCTGCTGCTGGTAACTTTGGTTTTAAATTTACTGGATTAGCTCTTAATCTTACTAATAAATTTGACAACTATTCAGTTGTAGATTTTGATGTATTTGCTAATCTTGGATTTGCTGCTTCTACTACTAAAACTGTTCTTACTGCTAAATCTTTGGGAACTGGAGTTGGTGCTGATGTTTACAGACAAGAATTGAAATACTATTCTGCTGAATTACCTACTGTTAATTTGAGAGACTTCCCTCAAGATGAATTAGCTTTAAATGCTTCTCAATCTACTAATTATGATATTCTTGTACTTAGGTATAATAAAGAAGCTGGTGATAACTTTATGCAAAGTTCTGAAAAAGTATTCCCTCAAACTCTAGTAATTGCTATTGCTACAGGAGGTGCTGCTCAAAGTGGTACTGTTGCAGATTTAACAGATAATGGTTTTGTTGCTAAGGTAGCTAACTGGATTGCTAAAAACTCTGCTGGTGATACTGACACTTGGACTGATGTAGGATAAGGTTAATCTTTTTTAATTAAAAACTTATATAGCTACTAGAAATAGTAGCTATACTTGTTTATAGACGTATAATAAAGTATGTTATTTTCGGAGATCATCTATAATATATCTAATTTAAAATCTGGTTTTATACAATCAGATGATAATAAATTGTCTGATAGACAAATAGCTTTTATAGTTAATTACTATAGAGCTAAACTATGTGATCAACAACTATCTAAAGGTAAAACTCTTTCTAATTACTTCTATCAAACTATTGAAAATGTAGAATTTGAAAAGTTTACTACTGCAATAGGAGAGTGTATTCTTAAAAGTAAAAAAGAAATACCTCAAGTAATTACTTCTGACTTTAAAGATATGTTTACTTATGTTGGTCCTATGGATGGCAGTAAGAAATTTGATGAAATTAATTTTAATGATTTACAAGCATTAGCTTATTCTAAATACTCTTCTAAATATCCTAAGTTCTGTATTAAAGACAGATTTATGTATATATACTTACCTCCTACTTTAAACTTAAAAAATCTAATGGTTAGAGGTATATTTGAAAGTCCAGAGAAAGTAGATAATTTTACAGCTTTTAGAGGATTTAATTTTGAATATCCAATTTCCGGTAAAATGTTAGACACAATATATAAAATGATGGAAGATTCTGAGCTTAGGTTTGGTTTATCTATTCCTCCAGATAATGATAATGATGGAAAAAATCAGTAAAAAAGATATATACAGAGACTTTAAATTAGAGTATCCTAATAGTATTAATTATAAACTCTATTGTAAAATAGTAGGATTATATGCTAAGTTTTTTATAGAAGATCTTTTTGAAGGTAAGAAAATAAATACTCTTTGTGGTAGTTTTAATTTTACTAAAAGACTTACTAAGAAACCTCTTTTAGATTATAAAGAATATAATGAAACAGGAATTAAAGTATTTACATTTAATGAACATACTAAAAATTATAGTGTATTTTTAAGATGGATTAAACCTAAATCTAAAACATCTTCAAGACTGCCTTATAGAGTAACTATGGTAAGAGCATTAAATAGATTAGTAGCTAAAAAAATAAAAGAAAATCCACAATTAATTAATCAGTATGAATTTCACAAATATTAATAATGTAATATATAGAGTACAGAGACAATTTAAAATTGAAGATCTCTCAATATCTGATTGTTATGAATGGATAGCTCAAGCTCTTAGACATATAGGTACTCAAGAACAGCTTTTAATTAAAATTGCTACAATCCCTATTGTAGATTTTAAAGGAGAATTACCTTGTGATTGGTATAGGTATGATAATATCTTAGAAAGAAAATTACCTAATGAAGTTCCTACTAATATTAATGTAGAAACTAAACCTAGATGGTTACAAATATGGGAAGAAGCAAGTAATACTCTTATATCTCCTACTAATAAAGATTTTAATGCTAATCACTTAAATGAAAGAGGTAGAAATCATAATTTTGCTATGATAGCAGGAGATAAAAGAACCACTTTCTCTGATTTTGATTATAGAATTAATGATCATACAATTAGTGTTAATTTTCAAGAAGGAGAAATAACTGTTACTTATTGGGCTATTCCAGTAGATGAAAATGAAATACCTCTTATCCCTGATGAAGAATCAGTATTAGAAGCATGTACTTGGAAGATTGCTGAAATGCTTTGTTATCAAGGATATAAGTTTAGAAATGTAGATCTAACTACCAACTATTGCAGAAATAAATGGAATTTTTATGTTAAGTCTGCTAGAGCTGATTTAAGAATGCCTGATATACATTCTCTAAATAGGATGTCTAATGAATGGAATCAATTACTTCCTAGAACTAATCAATATGAGCAATGTTTTAAATATTTAGGAACTAAAGAAGAATTAAGAAGAAACGCAAGATTATAATGCAAAATATTAATGAATTCTCAAAAGGATTACATAGATCCAATAGCCCTATTTCTCAACCAGAAGGATCTTATTATGATGCTTTAAATTGGATAAGGAATGATGAAGGTAGATTAACTAATGAAGAATTAGAAGAAATAACTGTTTCTAATGAAGGAGAATTATTAGGGCATACTGTAATAAATGGTAAAGTAATTTGTTTCTTTAAAAAAGAACTTTTATCAGAAATAGGTGTATATGATATTAATGAAAAAACATATACTATTTATTTTTCAGGAGATTTAGGATTTAAGAATACTATAGATGCTACATCAAGAGTAATGTATAATAATGAAATATATATATTCTTTGTAGAAGAAGGAAATTCTCCAAGATATTTTAATTTAAATAGAGTACCTGAGAATTTAAAAGATTTTAATCTTTTTTTAGATTATAATTTACCTTATACTGATAATTTTAGTATTAATGAAAATGGAAATTTACCTACTGGAGTTTATCAATTTGTAATTAGACATAGTACTTCAAATAATAATAAATCTAATTTTGGTTTAATATCAAATGTTATACCAATTGTAGACAATTTAAAATCTGAAAGTAGAGAAAATTATGATGGAGCAGATCCTCAATCTCCTTCTTCTAAATCTATTAGTTTTAATATTAAAAATGTAGATACAAGTTTTCCTTTTATAGAAATTATAGTTATAACATATTTAGGTACAACTTCAACTTTAAGTGCTTTTTCATTAGGTAATTATTCATCTAATACTGCTAATTTTACATATTTTAGTAACGAGCAAAATGTATCTAGAATAGATATATCTGAAATTACTAATAGTAATGTGTTTTATAATTCAGCTAAACACATAGAACAAAAAGATAATATATTAGTTTTATCTAATTTAGAAACAGAAGAAAATATAGATTTTCAAGAAGTTGCTAATAATATTAAGATTTATGTTAAACCTGAAGTTATACCTTTTGAAGAAAACTTTTCTATTAATTTTGGTGTAAGAAGTACAGTAGGAGATGATTTATTAAACGAAGTTAAAAATACAGGAAGCAATTATTTTTATACAGATTATAAAAATGAACTAACTAAAAAAGGTTTTCAAAGAGGAGAAATATATTCTTTGTTTTTTATTCCCATATATACTAATGGTTATATAGGAACAGCTTTTCCAATACCTTCTATTCTTAAAGAAGGTTCTCCTGAATTAGGATTATATACTACCTCTCAATTTATATCAACTGAAAAATATCCTGATAATTATACAGGTATTGCTAATCAAAATGTAAGACTCCACCAAATGCCAAATTTAGATGAATATCCTTTAATTATAGGTAATTCATTAATTAGACTCTCTTTAGTAGCAGATAATATAAATCTTACAGATGATCAGAAATCTAAACTTCAAGGTTATATTATAGGTTACCAGAAAAGAGATTCTTCTTTGAATAGAAGAATTGTTACAGAAGGTATATTAAGACCTTATCTATGGAATAGTACCAAAGGATATTCTGCCCCACATAACGGTAGTTCTAAAATAACATTAGATGATGGTAGTACTATGGAAACAGTAGAAAAGCCATATTACTCTTTTATATCAGCAGATGTTATACATGGAGAAGAAATATTTGGCAATAAATTAGAATACTCAGGATATTATAATGCTAATAGCAAATTAGTAGCTGTTGATCCTAATGGAGATCCTATATTTTCAGCAGAATATTTAAATGCTTTCTCTTATACTAACAAGAACATTAGCTCTAATATATTAGATAGACAAGAGATTCCTCTTTCTGGAGTTAATAATAATTCAGTTATAAGAGATGATTCTGTAGCTATTAAAGTTAGAGGAACTAAAGGTTTTTTACATTTTAAAACATCAAATAATTTAATACCTTCATCTGATTATTTATATGATTCTACTAAACATTTTTATGATATAAGAATAGATAACACAGGATCACCAAGATCTTATACTACTAAGTCTGAACAAGAAAGTTATTTAACAGAAAATAATTTTGATGATAATAATATATCTAAGATTTATGTTGGGAAGATTATTAATAATCTTCCCAATCAATATGGAAGAGTAGAAAATGCAGAAGTTTATCCATTAGTTTATTCTTTTGATACTTCTCAAAATAGAATCCAACTTGAAGGAGATACATATATTCAAAAATATGGTTATTACTTAAATGAAACTTTTTCTACAGGAACATTAGATGATTTTTCTGAAGATTATGCTGAATCAAAAACTATAATTTATACTTTCTTAGAATCAAGAAATAATTTTAATTATAGACATTACAATTTAGATGAGTTACCTTATTATCCTAAATACAATGTATTATATTCTGAAGATGAACCTATTGGTCTTTATAATATATTTTTAGAAAAAGGAAATTCAAGAAGTTATAATAAACAATATTCTATTACTAATACCATTAAATCATTTAGTGCCAAACCTTCTTTTTTTGAAGAGGTTACTAAATTTTCTAATAGATCTATTTACTCAGAAACTTTATTTGAGAGTGAATTAGTAAATCAATGGAGAGTATTTCCTGCTAATAATTTTCATGATATTCCTAAAAATAAAGGAGAAATAACAGATACTTTTGTATGGAATAATGATTTCTACCATCATACAGAAAGATCATTATTTAAGAGTTTCTTTAATCCTAATATTACTCAGGCTACTTCTCAAGGTGAAGTAGTTTTAGGTAATTCTGGAGTATTTAAATTACTATCTAAAGAAGTGTTTACAATGAATGAAGGTTATATGGGTACAACTTCTAAATGTGGAGTTAATACTCCTTTTGGAAGAATATTTTTAGATAACCATCAAGGTAAAGTATTTTTATTAAGTGAAAATCCTAAAGAAATATCAGATACAGGGATGTTTTCTTTTTTTAGAGGATTTATAAATCCTAATAAACAATATACTGCTGCTTATGATTATAAAAATAAAAGATTTTTATTATCAGATAGAGAAACAGCTATTTCTTATTACCCTAATTCTGAATCATGGACAAGCTTTCATGATTTTACTCCAGATTATTATCTATCTATAGATAGGTATGTTCATGCTTTTTCTAAGAATAATTTTTACTCTTTAGAAAACTCTGAGAATAAAAGAAAAAACACCAATATTACACTTATTGCAAATAATAATCCTGATGTTTTTAAATTATTCCAAAGATGTGAATTAAATACAATGTCTACAGAATCTTCTATTAGAAATAATGGTGTAATTTTTAATGATTATATTTTTAAAAAGAATACATTTACATCTATACAATGTTGGAATGATAAACAAAATTCTACAGAACTTCCTTTATATTTATCTGAAAGTTTCTCAGATTATATAGATTACAATCAAGATAAAATAGCTTTACAAATAACTAAAGGAGCCTTCAATTTAGAGCTTCCATTAGATGCTGTAATTAACGTTGATGACAATATATTTGATGTTAATAATTTAGATATTCAAAAACAATTTAAAGAGTTTTTTACATCTAAGTATTTATATATAAGGCTAACGTATAAAAATAATTTACCTTTGAGTTTTAACTATATTAAAACTTACAGTAATCCAATTATAGTTTAAAGTATGAAATTTAAAAGAAAAAAATATACATCAGGAGTTCAGAATATTACTAATGATTCTCCTGATAATAGTAAACTGTATAATTACCAAGCTAATATACAAGGAAGTTCACAACTAGGAAAATCTGTTGCTAGCACTGCTGCTAATTTATATTTACCAGGATCTGGTACAGCAGCAGAAATTATAGATAGTACAACTACCAATCTTTTTAAGAATGATAAAGGAGTTTATAAAAATGATGCTTCTAAGGTATTAGATACAAACTTAAATCCTTTAGGAGCTGTTGGTAAACTAACTTCTGGAGATTTTGCAGGATTATATGAAGGATCAGTATTAGGATTAGGTTTAACTAAATTAGGTGTTAAGAACCCTTTTGGTAAATCTCAAGATTATAAAATGAAAGAGATTATAGAAAAAGAGAAAATTAAAACTAGAGCTAAAAATGCTAATAAACAATTTTCTGGAGATTCTAATACAGATGCTATGTCTTATGCTAAGAAAGGTAAATATAAAGTTAAAGGTAGAGTTATTGAGACAGAAGGAAGAGAGCCTATATTCTCTCCTAAGAAAGCTGATGGTAGTAGAGATTTACTATACTTTAATCCTAATGATCCTACACACAATGAAGGAGGTGTTAAAATAGCAGTAACTAAAAAAGCTTGTGGAAGTAAAAATATGAAATATAAAAAAGGAACATCAGCTATTAAAGCAGTAATACCAGAAGGTTCTTCAATAATTACAGCAGATAAAGGTATGAATATCAAGGCTTTAAATGCTTATAAAAGAGGAGATCATAAAACTTTAGATAAAATAATTAATAGTATGCCAGAAGATAAGAGTTCTAAAAAAGATGGTGGTAGTAGATGGACTATTGCTACAGATCCTACTGAAGATAATATTAAAGGAGAATTAGGTAACACTGTTAAACTTAGAAAAGCTATTCAAGCAGCTATTCAGGCAGGAGACTATAATAAAGCTCAAAAGCTAGGAGGTTATTTAGATAAAAATAAAAATTGGGTATATAAAAATCCTAATAAAAAATATAAAGGTAAAGAAGAATTAGCAGCTAAAAATAACTATACTGATATTACACCTATGGAAAATAAAGTTCCAAAGTTTAATACTTCTAATAATGTTTCTTCTGATTCTAATCCATCTATTAATAAAGTAGAAACTAAAAATCAAAAAGAAAAAACACCTTTTGATATTTCTTCTATACCTTCATTAGCTGAAATTACAGCTAGACAATCTTTACTTAATAAAGGAGTAGATAAAGTTCCAGAAAATTATGTTAAATTTGGAAGATATAAATATGCTTCACAATTACCTAAAGTATTAGCTGAAAATACAATGGATGCTAATACAGCTAAACAAAATGCCAGAAATTTATCTGGAGGAAATGTAAGTAACTATTTAGCTAATAGTTCTAATATTTATACTAATAAACTTAAAGCTAATAATGAAGCTGTTATGACAGACACACTAGCTAGACAAGATGTATTAAATAAGAATGTAGATGTGGCTAATAATGAAATACAAATAAATACTGGTTTAAAAAATGAATTTAATAATCAAAAAGCTCAAAACTTAGGAGCTTATAGAAATCAAGTAATTGTACAAGGGCAGAGTATAGATTCTACTTTAGATAGTGCTAAAAAAGAATCTTGGGCCAAAAAGAGGGATTCTCAATTATTAGATATTTTAAAAACTAGAAATTATAACTATTCTGAAGATTCTGGTATAACTTTAAGTAAGAAAGGATTAAAGAATGTTAAAAAATATAAAACAACAAGGAAGTAAAAATGAACAGGTTTGTAACAAATACTAGCTACAGAGAACGTAGCCCAAATTATATCCCTTTACCTTTTGCAGAATTAAATCAAGCTTTACAACAAAAACAGCAGGATTATGACACAGCAGAGGATTTAGAAATTAAAGCTAAAGCATCTGTATCTGCATTAACTAGTCCTATATCTGGTTATCAGGAATATTATGATCAAGTTAAAACTGATTTCTTAGATAAAGCTATGACTTTACATAAATCTACTCCTGATAAAGGCTCTTCTGAATTTAATAGAAAACTAAAAGAGTTAATAAGTACTGTAGAAGCTGATAGAACATTACTTAGAATACAAAGAGATTCTGAATTGTACACACAATTTATTAAAGATAAAGCTGACTTACTTAAACAAGGTAAATACTCTAACTGGAGAAATGCACAATATGAGGGATTTACAGGTAAAGATCCTAAGACAGGAACTATATTACCATTTACTTATACTGGTGTACAAGCAGCTAAAGACGTAGATAATCTTATTAATCAAAGTATAGATAATGTACAACCAGAAGATAGAGAAGTACAGACTTATGATAAAACTGGTACTAAAAAAATTAAAGTAAAAATAACTGGCAAAGATCCTTTTAAAATTAAACAATCTATTATTGCTAATTTAGGAGAAGATGGATTAAGAGATTGGCAAGAGAAAAAAGGTTATAAAGATATTAATGCTGCTTTAGATGCTTTAGCTAAAACTTCTGGAGGATTAAGACAATCATATTCAGAAGATTATGATTTTTCTGCTGAAAATAATATGAGAGAAAGGTTTAATTTTGCTAAAGAAAATGCTCCTGAAGAAACTATTATTCCAATAAGTACTGGTGAAGTTATGACTTATGACCCATTAAAAGAAGTAAGAAATAATGTATCTAAATATATTAATGAATATGGAGAAATTAAACATGAAGCACCTGATTTTAAAATGACTATGTTTGGATTAGATATAACAGATCCATTTGGTGAAGATCCTAAAACTAAAGGTGGTTGGTTAGAAAAAAATAAAAAAGAGTTTATATCTCAACTTCCTCCTGAAACTTGGAATAATTTTAGAAAACAATCTAAAACTGAAGATGAAGCTTTAAAAAAAGCCATTAAGTTTATTTCTAATCAAGATAAAGAAGGATTTAATATGCACAAGATTTCTCAAATAGACATTTTAGATCCTAAAATGGTATCTACACTACAAAATAAATTACAAGAAGCTAAATTTTTTGATTTAAAAGGTAATCCTTTAAAATCTAATCCTTTAATACAAATTAAAGGAGATAAAATTAAAGAGCAAGAATTACACCCCGTAGCAGAATTACTACCTAATCCTTTATCTTTACAAATGGATGAAAAAGGTAATCAAGTAGCTAATAGAACTTATAAAGTAGTTGTTAATGGACAAACTTTATTAGCAACTATTCCTACAAATGATCCTACAATTTATAATGAAAGTTTAAAAATTAAAGCTAAATTTGCAGGGCAAGAATTTGGAGGTATGTACACTAATGAGAATGGTGAAATGTTTCCTTATACAACAAAAGATGAATTTTTAAATAAACAATAAACATGAGTAAAGAAAATAAAAAGCCAGTTAAATTAACAGATTTTAGTAAAGTTGTAATGCCTGATGAAGTATTACAAAGAGGAGCTAATTCTCAATATAATCTATCAAGAGGAATAGGAGAATCTCAACAAGATGCTTTAGCTAGAGAACAAGGAGCTGTAGATGCTTTTGGTAATATAGTAGGTAGATTTTTAGGTAGAACTGGATTATCTTTATTAGAGGCAGGTAATATGATTCAAAAAGGAATTCCTGCTGCTATTAGTAGTAAAAAATTATCTACTTTATTTGATAATGAAAGTTCAAGAAAAATAGAAGAAATTAATCAATCATTAGTAGAAAAAACTCCATTCTATAATACTGAATCAGAAGATAAAGCAGATTTGTTTACAACTAATTATCTTTCATCTCCTGGATTTTGGGGTAACTTATTAGGAGAAGGAGGAGGATTTGTAGCTGGAGCAGCATTAGGAGGTATGGGAACAGGAGCTATTCTTAAAGGTTTAACTCTAGGAACTAAAGCTATTAGCACAGGAGTAACTGCTTCAAGATTAGGTAAAATGATGTCTTTAGGAACAGAAGCTAGTGTTCTTAAAGAAGCTGCTAAATCTGGTACTATTGTTTCTAAGATTAATAGTTTCTTAAAAAATAAAAAATTCCAAAATGCTGCACTATTTCAAACTCAAGAAACATTAGGTAATATGTATGAGGCTGGAGTAGAAGCTAAAGGAATTAAGGATAAATTTATTGCTAATAAAGTTGCTGAACTTAAATCTCAATATGGTGAACAATATCAACCTACTGCTACTCAATTAGCTGAGATAGAAGATGAAGCTAATACTTATGCTAATGTAGGATTTATTACTAATCTAGCTTTATTGAAAATAGATGGTATGAATTATACTAAACTATTTTCTGGATATAAAAATACTAAAAGAGCTATCAATACTCTACAAAAAGAAGGTAAGTATATTGAAAAAACAGGTTGGAGAAAAATGTTAGATAATGCTTATCTATTATCCAAAGGAGCTTTAAAAGAGATGGGTCAGGAAGGAGGTCAATTTTGGACTGAGAGTGCTTTAACAGATGAAGAATTTAATAAAAAATCTGGGGATACAGCATTAGTAGATTGGTTGCAAGCTACTGTTAAAGGTGCAGAAGAAACATTTGGTACTAAAGAAGGTAAAGAATCTATGCTTGCAGGATTTTTACTAGGTGGAGTTATGTCTGTTAAATCTGGATATAAAGATATACAATGGAATAAAAAAGGTATAGAGCTGCTTAATGATAGTTTAACCAGAGATAGTTTATCCCCAATTATTAAAAATGTAGCTAATACTATTAAAAATAATGAAGGAGACTTAAGTAATAGTTTTGCAGAATCTAATTCTAAGTATTCTTTTTTAGCTGCTAAAGATAAAGATTATTATAAGTGGATTAATGCTAGAATATTAACAGGTAGAGTAGATGATGCTATTTCTGATTTAGAAGCATTTAAAAGTATGCCTATTGAAGAATTTAATAAAGCTCATGGAGTAGAATTAAGTGAAGATAAAAGAAATAAACTTATTGATGATCTATTAGACAGTACTAAAAAAATAACTAAAGTGTATGATGATGTAGAAAGTACATATTCTAACCATCCATACAAGAATATGTTAGTACAGAACTTATCTCAAGCTCTTTTAATAGATAAGAGAATTAAAGCTGTACAATCTAAATTAGTAGCAGAAGAAAATCCATTAGAAAGAGAACTTTTAGCTTCTGACTTAGGGTTCTTGCAAGAAGATAAAAAGAATTTAAATAATATACTCTTAGCTTTAGTAGCTGGAGAGAAAATAGATCCTGCTAAAAATACTATTCCCACACCTAAAGAAGTAAGAGTAAAATCTCCTATAACTAATGAAGAAACTAAAGGAACTTTAATAGGAGAGCAAAATGGGCAAACTAGAGTAGATACTCCAGAAGGTACTGTAAATGTAGTTCCAGAAGATATATTTGTAGGTAAAGAAGGATTTACAGGTAAACAACCTCTTGTAGAAAATGAAGAACCTAATGATAGAGAATATTCTAAATTTGAGGATTCTCCAGATAAATCTCTTATGGAAGATCCAGAAGATGATAATTCTGCTCACATGAATTGGTCAGATTTTCAAATAAATTCTAATGCTAATTATGATACATCTAATGTAACAGATCCTGAAAAACTTAAGGAAATAAATGCTAATAAAGCTATTGCTCAACAAATACACGATACTATTATAGATTCAGGTTTATCTTCTAAAGATAATTATACATTTTATACACAACAAGAAGGAAATAACACCAATGTATTTGCTAAACCTAAGAAAGGAGGATTACCTATCAAATTAGGATATTTTAATAATTTAGAAACTAGTTTAGCCTCTAATGCTGGAGGTAGGACTATGATGCAATTTTTAAAAGATTATTTACCTACTGCAGATAATAGTTTAGCTAAAGGACTTATTGCTCAAAACTTAGCACAAGCTTTAGAAGTACTTAAAAGTAAAACACAAAACATAACTAAATTTCTTAGATTAGTTTCAAGAATAGATAATAATCCATTACAAGGAGTAACCTCATTTGCAGATATACTTAATTCACCTTTCTTAGATAGATGGAAAGTTAATGGTGAATTATTATTAGTACAAAATAACAATGGTACTTATGAAGTAGTTAATAATTTAAAGAAACAGAACTTAGATTTAGTAGTTAAAGAACTATCTAATCCTAAAACTCTTAATTCTTTAGGTACTCAATTTGCTATCTTAGTTAAAAGACCTGATAGTAAAGCATACCAATTTATAGGATTAAAGGGTAGAGCATTAGCCAATGAAGAAATAGAAGATTTAATTAAAGAAATTAAAGATCTACAAACTAATCCTGATGTAACTCCTGATAATATTAAAGAAAGAGTTGCTCTCTTGAATGAGAAAATATTCTTAGCTACTTCTGAAAGATTCATTAATCAAGATGGAGAAGAAGTTCCTATTCACATAGAGTTTTTTGTTAAACAAGGTACTAAGAATATTGCTGTATGGGCTACAGAAAAGATTATAGATGGAGCTAAAAAGAAAAAAGGACAATCCTTTGGTAAAAAAACTTTTAGGTCAGGAGAAGAGATGTATGACCTTATTAGAGATACTGCTAGAATTAAGATTGAAAAGAATTCTGAACAAAGTAAAGATTTAGATTTCTTAGGTAAGAATTTAGTAACATCTGCTAAACCTAATTTATGGAATACATTTTTTAGATTTGATCATCAAGGATTTCTTAAATCTAAAGGTATAGAACATCCTGTAGAAGAAAATACTAAACAAGCTGAAAGTTTAGAACAAACAGAACCTATTAAAGAAGAACCTAAACAAGAATCTACTTTAAATGAGTTAGATAATTTTCTTGATAGTCTTCCAGATGTAGGAGAATCTACTACTCAAGATCCTACAGATTTATTTAAAATTTCTATAGATGAAGATGAAGAAATAGAAGAAGAAAAAATTATATCTAATCTAGCTGCTATTACAGGATTTAAGGTAGAATTTAGACAGTATGCTGATCCTACTATTAAAGGTGAATTTAGAGATAATGTTATTATCTTAAATCGAGAAGGGTTTCCTAAAGGTACAGAATACCATGAGGCTTTTCATGCTATATTTTCTATACTTCCTAAGACTGAACAAGAAAGGGTTTTAAGAATAGCTTATGAAAAATTAGGATTAACTCCATTAGAATATAATACTGTATTAGAGAATTATAGAAATAATATATCTCCAGAACAATTTGCTAAATTAACTAAAGAAAGAATTATATCTATTGCTTTAGAAGAAAAGTTAGCAGATATGTTCCAAGAGTATATGAATAGAGATATTAAACCTTCTATTCTATCTGATTTCTTTACTAGATTTAAGAATTTAGTTAAAAGCTTATTTGGTCTAGTAGATAAAGATGATTTTAAAGTACTATTTGAAAGAATAACTTCTGGTGAATTTAAAAGTATTTCTACATCTGATAGAAAGGTTATTAGTAGATATAAGATTGTACCTAAAGCTAATAAAACACAATCTCAACAACTAATAGATGGAATTGCTGTAGCTTACTTAAATAAAGCTAATACTACATTCTTGAATACTAATGAATACTTGAAAGAATCACCTTCTGATCTTAAGAGTTTTATAGAATTATATATTAAAAATCAACAACAAGTTGAGAGAAATA
>Ga0075163_10000398_pt1 | contig 55421 bp, 41 predicted proteins | sample JI1023141ADNA_FD_71478 | JGI IMG/M metagenome (GOLD analysis project Ga0075163, IMG submission 71478) | Wastewater effluent complex algal communities from Wisconsin, to seasonally profile nutrient transformation and Carbon sequestration -... | ecosystem: Engineered > WWTP > Effluent > Algae... | reverse complement strand
CTCGATCAGCTACAAGCCGGTCAACATGCAACCCCTGACCGTCGAGGCCGTAGCCCTCAAGACGCGCTCGTACTAATTGGAGTCCAGAATGAGCAAACGCATGGTTCAATTCAGTATCTACCGCTACGATCCGGACAAGGACGACGCGCCGTACATGCAGGACATCTCGGTTGAACTCGAGCCGACTGATCGCAAGCTGTTGGACGCGCTGACCAAGTTGAAGGCCAAGGACGACGCGATCTCCTACCGTCGTTCCTGCCGCGAAGGTGTCTGTGGTTCCGACGCGATGAACATCAACGGCAAGAACGGCTTGGCCTGCCTAACCGATATCGACAGCCTGAAGCAGCCGATCGTGCTGCGTCCGCTGCCCGGCCTGCCGGTCATTCGCGACTTGATCGTCGACATGACCCAGTTCTTCAAGCAGTACCACTCGATCAAGCCTTACCTGATCAACAACGATCCGCCGCCGGAACGCGAGCGCCTGCAGTCGCCGGAAGATCGTGAAGAGCTGAACGGTCTGTACGAGTGCATTCTGTGCGCCTGCTGCTCGACGTCATGCCCGTCGTTCTGGTGGAACCCGGACAAGTTCGTCGGGCCGGCCGGTCTGCTGGCTGCCTACCGTTTTATCGCCGATACGCGCGATCAGGCAACCAACGAGCGTCTCGACAACCTCGAGGACCCGTATCGCCTGTTCCGTTGCCACACCATCATGAACTGCGTTGACGTGTGTCCGAAGGGGCTGAATCCGACCAAGGCCATCGGCAAGATCAAGGACATGATGGTCCGTCGTGCAGTCTAATGGAACGCCAGGACTACGAACGCCTGCGCTGGCGCTGTATCCGTCGGGCGCTGCTTGAGCTTGACATCACGCTGACCCGGTTTCTTGATGACGGGTTTGATCAGTTGAGCGACGAGCAGCAGCAGGTGTTCGTGGAACTGGCAGATATGGAAGATCACGACCTCTGGTACTTGCTCAGTGGCAAGACAGAATGCGATGATCCTCGTTTGGCGCCCGTTGTGGCGTTGATTCGTAAGAGTTGAGTAAGGTTTACGTTCTATCTTTGGAACGTTGACCGCTTTTTTGCAGTGCCGTAACAATTTACACCTGAACAGGGAATACACCATGACGACCGAACGCAAGGCAATTTTGACAATCGATGGACAGGCTCCCGTCGATTTTCCGATCATGTCCCCGACGCACGGCAACGATTGCGTCGATATTCGCACGCTGGGTGGCAAGACCGGTCTGTTTACCTACGACTCCGGTTTTCTCTCTACCGCCAGCTGCAAGTCCAAGGTTACCTTTATCGACGGTGACAAGGGCGAACTTCTCTATCGTGGTTACCCGATTGAGCAACTGGCCGAGAACTGCAATTTCCTGGAAGTGACCTACCTGCTGAAGAATGGTGAACTGCCGAACGGCAAGCAGAAGGTTGACTTCGAGAACACCATCAAGAAACACACGATGGTCCACGAGCAGCTGACCAAGTTCTACTCCGGTTTCCGTCGCGATGCCCACCCGATGGCTGTGATGACCGGTGTAGTTGGTGCGCTGTCGGCCTTCTACCATGATGCGATGGACTTCTCCGATGCCGAGCATCGTAATGTGAGCTTTAACCGCCTTGTCGCCAAGATGCCGAGCATCGTCGCCATGGCTTACAAGTACAGCACCGGCATGCCGTTCATGTATCCGGACAATGATCTGGACTACACCGCCAACTTCATGCGCATGATGTTTGGCAATCCGTGCGAGAAGTACAAGCCGAACCCGGTTTTGGTCAACGCACTGGACACCATTTTCACGCTGCACGCCGATCACGAGCAGAACGCTTCCACCTCGACGGTGCGTCTGGCCGGTTCCTCCGGTGCCAACCCGTACGCCTGTATTGCTGCCGGTATCGCCTGTCTGTGGGGTCCGGCACACGGCGGTGCCAACGAGGCCTGCCTGCAGATGCTGGAAGAAATCGGCGATGTTTCCCGCGTTGGCGAGTACATCAACCGCGCCAAGGACAAGAACGATTCTTTCAAGCTGATGGGCTTCGGTCACCGTGTCTACAAGAACTTCGATCCGCGCGCCAAGCTTATGCGCAAGGTATGCAACGACGTTCTCGGCGAACTCGGCCTGGAAAATGATCGCCTGTTCAAGCTGGCCATGGAGCTGGAAAAGATCGCTCTGGAAGATCCGTATTTCGTTGAGAAGAAGCTCTACCCGAACGTCGACTTCTACTCCGGTATCGTCCAGAAGGCCATCGGTATCCCGACCGAAATGTTTACCTGCATCTTCGCGCTGGCCCGCACGGTTGGCTGGATGACGCAGTGGGAAGAAATGCTGACCGATCCGGAGTACAAGATCGGCCGTCCGCGTCAGCTCTACATTGGCGCTGCCAAGCGCGATGTCGTACCGCTTGCCCAACGCGGCTAATCAGAAAATTGGGCGGCCGCGAGGCCGCCCTTTTTTTACCTGTGGAATTTGTTGTTTCCGCAGCCCGCAGTAACAGTGGAAAAAAATACCCTAGAGGGGATGCCCATGACTACGATGAATCAACTCTTCGATAGCACCTTGTATTTTGGCGGCAACGCGCCGTTTGTCGAAGAGCTTTACGAGAATTACCTGAACGACCCGACCTCGGTCCCGGCCGAGTGGCGCGACTATTTCGACCGCCTGGCCCAGATGCCGGGTTTCGTCGCCCGCGACGTAGCCCATGCACCGGTGGTTTCCGCCTTTGCCGAACTGGCCAAGGATGGCGGCTTCCGTCCCGCGGCACCGGCCGCCGGTGGTGACAACAAGAAGCAATCTGCGGTCGGACAGCTGGTGACTGCCTACCGTTCGCTCGGCACGCGCTGGGCCGACCTTGATCCGCTGAAGCGCTTGGCTCGGCCAAAGATCGAGGAACTGGAACCGTCTTTCTACGGCTTCTCCGATGCCGATCTGAACCAGACCTTCAGCGTCGGTTCGCTGAAGGGCCTGCCGGAAACCGCCAAGCTCGGCGATATTCTGGAAACACTGAAGCAGACGTACTGCGGCACCATTGGTGTCGAATACATGTACATGTCCGACTACAACGAAAAGGGCTGGTTGCAGTCGCGTCTGGAAACCATTCGTTCGCGCCCTACCTATACTGCCGACCAGAAAAAACGCCTGCTCGAGCGTCTGACTGCTGCAGAAACGCTGGAGCGCTACCTGCATACCCGCTACGTCGGCCAGAAGCGCTTCTCGCTGGAAGGTGGCGAGTCGCTGATCGTTTCGATGGACGAAGCGATCCGTAGCGGTGGCAAGCTGGGCATTGATGAAGTCGTTATAGGCATGGCCCACCGCGGCCGCCTGAACGTGCTGGTCAATACGCTGGGCAAGGCCCCGTCGATGCTGTTTGCAGAGTTCGAAGGCAAGAAGAAGAGCGATCTCTCGGCCGGTGACGTCAAGTACCACATGGGCTTCTCGTCCGATGTATCCACCCCGGGCGGCGCCTGCCACCTGACGCTAGCGTTCAACCCGTCGCACCTCGAAATCGTCAATCCGGTCGTTGAAGGCTCCGTCTATGCCCGTCAGGTTCGGCGTGGTGAAGAAGGCAAATCCAAGGTTCTGCCGGTGGTTGTCCATGGTGACTCCGCCGTGGCCGGCCAGGGTGTCAACCAGGAAATGCTGAATTTCGCCCAGACGCGTGGTTACGGCACGGGCGGCACGCTGCACATCGTCGTCAATAACCAGATCGGTTTCACGACCAGCGATCCGCGCGATTATCGTTCGGGTCACTACTGTACCGATATCTTCAAGATGGCCGATGCGCCGATCTTCCACGTCAATGGCGACGACCCGGAAGCAGTGGCACTGGTCACCCAGCTGGCTATCGAATTCCGTCAGCAATTCAAGAAGGATGTCGTCGTCGACATCATCTGCTTCCGCAAGCTTGGCCACAACGAGCAGGACGAGCCGATGGTCACCCAGCCGCTGATGTACAAGATCATCAGCAAGCACCCGGGTACCCGCAAGCTATACGGCGACAAGCTGATTGCCGAAGGCGTGCTGTCGGCCGAAGGACCGGATGAAATGATTGCCCAGTACCGCGAGCACTTGGACAAGGGCGAACTGCTGTACAACCCGGTGCTGGCTGGCTACAAGCATCCGATGACCATCGACTGGACGCCGTTCCTGATCAAGAACTACATCGAGACTTGTGATACCACGGTGCCGATGAAGGAACTGAAGCGCCTGGCCAAGGGGCTGACCACTTTCCCGGAAGGCTACACACTCCATTCACGCGTCAAGAAGATCGTCGAGGATCGTGCAGCCATGGGCGAAGGCAAATTGCCGGTCGACTGGGGCATGGCCGAGAACCTGGCTTACGCTTCCCTACTGGTCTCCGGCTACGGCGTACGCATCTCCGGTGAGGACGTGGGGCGCGGTACCTTCTTCCATCGCCATGCTGCTTTCCACGATCAAAATCGTGCAAGCTGGGATGAGGGTACCTACTATCCGCTGAAACACCTGCAGGAAAAGCAGGCGGGCTTCCAGTGTTACGATTCCGTGCTCTCCGAAGAAGCTGTGCTGGCCTTTGACTACGGCTATGCCTCGGCCAATCCGTATGAGCTGGTTATCTGGGAAGGCCAGTTCGGCGACTTTGCCAATGGCGCCCAGGTCGTCATCGACCAGTTCATCGCTTCCGGCGAAGCCAAGTGGGGTCGCGCCTGCGGTCTGGTCATGCTGTTGCCGCACGGTTACGAAGGTCAGGGTCCGGAGCACTCTTCTGCCCGCCTCGAACGCTACATGCAGGCCTGTGCCGAGATGAACATGGAAGTCTGTGTTCCGTCCAACGCTGCCCAGGTTTTCCACATGCTCCGCCGTCAGGGCGTCCGCATGCAGCGCAAGCCACTCATCGTCATGTCGCCGAAGTCGCTGCTCCGCCACAAGGATGCCTGTTCCTCGCTTGAGGATCTGGCCAATGGCGAATTCCAGCGCGTGATCGGCGAAATCGATGCTCTCGATGCCAAGAAGGTCAAGCGTGTGATCCTCTGCTCCGGCAAGGTTTACTACGACCTGCTGAACGCGCGTCGCGAAAAGAAGATCAACGATATTGCCATCGTTCGCCTGGAACAGTTGTATCCCTTCCCGAAAGATTCGCTCGAGAAGGAACTGGCCAAGTACCCGAAGGCTACGGAAATCGTCTGGTGTCAGGAAGAGCCGCGTAACCAGGGTGCCTGGTACTGGATCGCTTCGCGTCACCATCTCGATTCGCAGATCAGTGGCAAGCAGAAGATGCTGCTGGTTTCCCGTCCGGCATCGTCGTCACCGGCGGTTGGCTACCTGGCCAAGCACAACGAGCAACAAAAGGCACTGGTCGAGTCCGCACTGGGCAAGATCGAGTACTGATAACTACAGCAGAGTGGAGTCATCATGAGCATTATCGAAGTTCAAGTTCCGCAACTGTCCGAGTCCGTCGCCGAAGGCACGCTGGCTTCCTGGAAAAAGAAGGTTGGCGAAGCCGTCGGTCGCGACGAGATCCTGATTGATATCGAAACCGACAAGGTCGTTCTTGAAGTCCCGTCGCCAGGTGCTGGCGTGCTGGTCGAAATCGTCAAGGGCGATGGCGAAACCGTCGTCTCCGGCGAACTGATCGCCCGCATCGACACCGCTGCCACTGCGGGTGCTGCTGCACCTGCTGCCGCTGCGGCACCGAAGGCCGCCGCGCCGGCCGCTGCTGCTGCAGCGCCGGCTGGTACGGCCAGCCCGTCGGCCCGCAAGATTCTCGACGAAAAGGGCATTGCTGCCGCTGACGTCGCTGGTTCCGGTCGTGGCGGTCGTGTCACCAAGGAAGATGCCGTTGCCGCCGCGCCGAAGGCGGGTCCGGTTGCTGCACCGGCCGCGGCCAAGGCTGCCTTGCCTGCTCCGGCGGTCGAAGTTGCCCTGGGCGACCGTACCGAACAGCGCGTTCCGATGTCGCGTCTGCGTGCCCGTATCGCCGAGCGTCTGCTGCAATCGCAACAAACCAACGCCATCCTGACCACGTTCAACGAAGTGAACATGGGCCCGATGATGGCGCTGCGCAAGCAGTATGGCGAGAAGTTCGAGAAGACCCACGGCGTTCGCCTCGGCTTCATGGGCTTCTTCGTCAAGGCTGCCTGTGCCGCCTTGCAGAAGTTCCCGATCCTGAACGCTTCGGTCGATGGCAACGACATCGTCTATCACGGCTTCATCGATATCGGTATCGCTGTCGGTTCGCCGCGCGGCCTGGTCGTCCCGATCATCCGCAATGCCGACCAGCTGACCATCGCTGAAATCGAAAAGAAGATTGCCGAATTCGGCGCCAAGGCCAAGGATGGCAAGCTGTCCATCGAAGACTTGACCGGCGGTACCTTCTCGATCTCCAACGGCGGCATCTTCGGTTCCATGATGTCCACCCCGATCATCAACCCGCCGCAGTCGGCCATTCTGGGCATTCACGCCACGAAGGACCGCGCCATGGTTGAGAACGGTCAAGTTGTCGTACGTCCGATGAACTATCTGGCCATGTCCTACGATCACCGTATTATCGACGGCCGTGAAGCCGTCCTCGGTCTGGTGACCATGAAGGAAGCGCTGGAAGATCCGTCCCGCCTGCTGCTCGGCGTCTAATCTAGCTGTCAGGATTTAGTTGCCTAGGATCGAGTGATGGAGCGCTTTCGCTCGATCCTCGATCCTATTTGCTAATTACTCTCGGAGTTTTACATGTCCAAGCAATTTGACGTGCTCGTTATCGGTGGCGGTCCTGGCGGTTACATTGCCGCCATTCGTGCCTCGCAACTCGGTTTCACGGCCGCCTGTGCCGAATCCAATCCCTATGCCGACCCGAAGGGTGAACCGCGTCTTGGCGGCACCTGCCTGAACGTCGGCTGTATTCCGTCCAAGGCGCTGCTGCATACCTCGCACCTGTTCGAAGAAGCTGGTCACAGCTTCGAAGCCCAGGGCATCAAGGTTGGCAAGGCCAGCATCGACGTGCCGGTCATGAAGGCGCGCAAGGATGGCGTGGTCAATCAGCTGACCGGCGGCATCAAGATGCTGCTGAAGAAGAACAAGGTCACCTTCCTGCCGGGTCACGGTTCATTCGTGGCCAAGGAAGGCGATTTCTGGAAGGTCAAGGTTGGCGAAGAAGATGTTCTCGCCAAGCAGGTGATCGTCGCTACCGGCTCCAAGGCCCGTCATTTGCCGAACCTTCCGGTCGACCAGAAGATCGTCATGGATAACGAAGGTGCCCTGAATCAGGAATCCGTGCCGAAAAAGCTGGCCATCATCGGCGCTGGCGTCATCGGTCTGGAAATGGGTTCTGTCTGGCGTCGCGTCGGTGCCGAAGTCACCGTCCTTGAAGCCATGCCGGACTTCCTGGCTGCCGCTGACGTCGATGTCGCCAAGGAAGCCCTCAAGCTGTTCACCAAGCAGGGCCTGAACATCCAGATGAGCGTCAAGATCGGCGACATCAAGACGACCAAGAAGGGCGTTTCGATTGCCTACGAAGACAAGGATGGCAAGGCCCAGAAGCTGGATGCCGACCGCCTGATCGTCTCGATCGGCCGCGTGCCGAACACCGACGGCCTGAATGCCGAAGGTGTCGGCCTCAAGCTGGATGCCCGTGGCTTCGTCGAAGTCAATGGCCACTGCCAGACTAACCTGCCGGGCGTCTGGGCCATCGGCGACGTCGTGCGCGGCCCGATGCTGGCGCACAAGGCGCATGAAGAAGGCGTCATGGTCGCCGAACTGATGGCTGGCCAGGCAGGTCACTGCAACTTTGACACCATTCCCTGGGTTATCTACACCTCGCCGGAAATCGCCTGGGTTGGCAAGACCGAGCAGCAACTCAAGGCTGAAGGCGTGGCCTACAAGGCAGGCAAGGTGCCGTTCCTGGCCAATGGCCGGGCGCTGGGCATGGGCGATCCTAACGGCTTCGTCAAGATGCTGGCCTGCAAGGACACGGATCGCATCCTCGGCGTGCATATCATTGGCGCCAATGCCTCCGAAATCATTGCCGAAGCGGTGGTCGCGATGGAGTTCGGTGGTGCTTCCGAAGATCTTGCCCGCATCTGTCACGCGCACCCGACCCTGTCGGAGACCGTGCATGAAGCTGCGCTGGCTTGCGATAAGCGCACGCTGAACTTCTAAGCACGCGTCGCGAACTAACAAGGCGGGTTGCGGTTACGCACCCGCCTTTTTTATTGCGACAATACGACCTTTCCCAACGCTGAATCCTGCAACGATGCCTCACAGAAAACTCAAGGTCGCCGCCGAAGGCATGCTCGATGCCTACCGGAACCTGCTCGATGCCCGCGGCTATGTCGCCGATGCCGCCCAGATGACGGCAGCCAACGCTTTGCAGGCGTTGTATACGAATCTGCTCTTTTTCAAGGTCGACCGTAGCAGTACCTTCAAGCGCCTCCTGGCGCCGCCCAAGCCGCCCAAGGGCGTGTATTTCTGGGGCGGGGTGGGGCGTGGCAAGAGCTTCCTGATGGACTGCTTCTACGATTCGGTGCCCTATCGCCGCAAGAAGCGTATCCATTTCCATGCCTTCATGCAGCAAATCCACCACGATCTGGAGCAATACAAGGGCGAGCCCGACCCGGTACTGAAGGTTGCCGAGCAGATCGCCAAACAGGTGCGGCTGCTCTGCTTCGACGAATTCCACGTTTCAGACATCGCCGATGCGATGATCCTCGGACGCCTGATGAACGCGCTGTTCGGCCATGGGGTGATCATCGTGATGACCTCCAACTATCCGCCGGACAAGCTGTATCCGAACGGCCTGCACCGAGAGAGCTTCCTGCCGACCATCGCGCTGCTCAACCAGAATCTCGACGTTTTCGAGGTGGACTCCGGCGTCGATTATCGGCTGCGGGCGCTGGAACAGGTCGAGATCTACCACCATCCAGCCGATGCCAGCGCCGAGAAGAAGATGCTCGATTACTTCCAGATGGTCGCTGGCGAGGCGGGCAAGAAGGGCGGGCATATCGAGATCCTGGGGCGCAACATCGACACCGTGCGCCGTGGCCATGGGGTGATCTGGTTCGATTTCCGCACCCTGTGCGGTGGGCCGCGCTCGCAGAACGACTATCTCGAAATCTCCCGTGGCTACCACACCGTGCTCCTCTCGCACATCCCGAAGATGACCATGCACCAAGCCTCGGAAGCCCGTCGCTTCACATGGCTGGTCGACGTCTTCTACGATCACAAGGTGAAGCTGATCGCCACTGCCGACTGTGCGGCCGAAGCCCTCTATACTGAGGGAACGCAGGCCGGCGAATTCGCCCGCACGGTCAGCCGGCTGACTGAGATGAATTCCAAGGAATACCTCGCCCTGCCGCACATTGCATCTGCCTGAGGAATCATTCTTGAAAAATGCCCTGAAAACACTGCTGACCGTAGCATTTTCCCTGTGGATGGGCGTTGCGGCCGCGCAGCAGATGGAAATCATCGAACTGCGCAGCAAGAGCGTCGACGAAGTGTTGCCGGCGCTGCTGCCGCTGGTCGAACCGGGCGGCACGCTGAGCGGCATGAACAACCAGCTTTTCCTCAAAGCCTCGCCGCGTAACCGCGACGAGATCAAGCGGGCGCTGGCTGCCATCGACAAGCCGGCGCGGCGGCTGATCATCCGCGTCTCGCAGAATCGCCAGGCCGAGGATAGCGCGCGCGGCGGCGAGGCGAGCGGTCAGGTCGTGCTGGGCAGTACCCGGCGCAGCAACGTCGAAGCCCGTGTCTGGGACACCAAAAGCGTGCGCGGCGAAAGCGCGGCGCAGATGGTGCAGACCGTCGACGGCGGCCAGGCCTTCATCCAGGTCGGGCGCTCGCTGGCGATTCCGATGCGTCAGGTCATCGTCGGGCCGGGCGGTGCGGTGGTCAACGAAGGCTACGTTTATCAGGATGTCGGCCGCGGGTTTTACGCCGTGCCGCGTGTCAACGGCCAGCGGGTGACCCTGGATATCAGCCAGCAGTCGGCCAGTCAGGGCGGCTACGGCAGCATCAACCAGCAGCGCCTGTCGACGACGGTATCCGGGCGGCTGGGCGAATGGATAGAACTTGGCGGCAGCGGCCGTCAGGCCAGCGGCAATCAGGGCGGCGCGCTCAGTCTTTCAACGAGCGACGCGCGTGACAATCGCTCCATCTGGTTAATGGTGGAGGAAGTGCAGTGAGCGATTTGAAGCGACATATCGGGCAAAAGGTGGCGCTGGTAACAGCGGCGTTCTGCGCCCTGCTGGCCCTGCCGGCCTTCGGACTGTTCGTCTGGCTGTGGATGGAGCGCGGTCTGGCCGATACCTGGGTGCCGAGCGCGCTGGCGGCGGTTGGTTTCCTGGGGGCCTGCACGGTGGTGCTCTATGTGATCAGCCGGCCGCAACCGCCGCTGCCCGAGGAGAATGCTACGGTCGAAGGCTAAAAAGGGCAAAAATCGAAAATCCCGGCTGCAGGCCGGGTTTTTTTATTATGCACCCGGAAAATGGGGAATCCTCGCCGGCCAGTGTTCGCGCAACAGCTGGAGCAGTGCCTGCGGGTCGATTGGCTTGGCCAGGTGGCCGATCATGCCGGCCGCCAGGCATTTCTCCCGCTCCTCGTTGAAGGCGTGTGCCGTCTGGGCGATGATCGGGAGGTCCGGGGCAATTGCCTTGATCTGCCGGGTTGCCTCGTAGCCGTCCATTTCGGGCATCTGGATGTCCATCAGCACAAAGTCGAAGGCGCCTTGTCCATCACGGGTGATCCGCTCGACGGCTTCGCGCCCGTTGTCCACCACGACAACCCGCGCCCCGTCATCGATCAGGTTGTCTTCGAGGATCATCCGGTTGATTTCTTCATCCTCAGCAACCAGGAAGGTCAAGCCGGCCAGCGGCTTGGCATCAACCGGCGTGGCCTCAATTCCGGCCGGCGGCGTTGCTTCTGACAGTGTGCAGGGGATGAGGGGCAGCCGGAATTCAACGGTCGTCCCCTGGCCGGGCTGGCTGTCTACGACAATGCTCCCTTGCATCAGTTCGACGATGCGCTTGCTGATTGCCAACCCCAGACCGGTGCCGCCAAACCTGCGGGTGGCAGACGCATCGGCCTGTTGGAAGGGTTTGAACAGGTCGGCGAGCTGGGACTGGCTCATGCCGATGCCGCTGTCGCTGACCCGGAAGCAGAGCCAGTCGGGCTGCCGGGAAACAGAAAGCGTGACTCTGCCTTGCTCGGTGAACTTGATGGCGTTGGACAGCACATTGAGCAGCACCTGGCCAAGGCGCAGGGGATCGCTGAGGCACTGCCCGGGCAGGTCCGGTGCCATCTCAACCTGAAGCACCAGCCCCTTCGTTTCGGCACGGTCGCGCACCAGGTCGACGGCATGATCGACGACTTCGGCGATCAATACCTCGGTCTGTTCGATAGTCAGCTTGCCGGCCTCGATCTTGGAAAAGTCCAGCACATCGTTGATGACGCCGAGCAAGCGTTGGCCGGAAGTCTGAATCTTGGCGAAGGCATTGCGTGCCTTGGCGGCATCCTCGCAATTTCGGTAGCCGATATCGGCAAAGCCGAGCACGCCGTTGAGCGGCGTTCGGATTTCATGGCTCATATTGGCCAGGAATTCGCTGCGCACCCGCGCCAGATTTTCTGCCGCGCGCAAAGCCTGTTCCCGCGCCTCGGCCGCTGCCCGTTGAGTGCTCATGTCGACAACGCTGGTCACTGCGCCTATCGTCCGGCCGTCCTTGATCATCGGGTGGGTGGAGTACATGACCGGGACCGGATGCCCGTCCGCGTGCCAGTAGACTTCGTCGTCGACGCGAACCGTCTGGCCGAACTGCAAGGCGCCCAGGCTCGGACAGTCGGCTTTCAGGTAGATCGAACCATCGGCCTTGCGGTCATGGAACATTTCGTGGCAATGGCGACCGATGACCTGTTCTGCCGAGTAGCCGAGCATCGCGCAGGCCGCCGGATTTATGAAGGTGATCAGTCCGTCGGCATCGATGCCGTACAGTCCGTCGGCGCTTGACTGGAGGATATGGCTGGCCCGGGCTTCGGTTTCAAGTAGCGCTGTCGTGCGTTGCTGGACTAGTTCTTCCAGGTGGCGCCGATGCTGCTCCAGTTCCGCCTCGGATTTCTTGCGCTCGGAAATGTCGCGGGTCAGACCGAGCAGACCGGTGATTTGGCCGGCGTTGTCGCGCATCGGTACAGCGTGGGTTTCCAGCCAGCGATGGCCGCCCTTCAGGCCGACGATCTCGAAGGTCAGGGCGGCGGATTCTCCGCGTGACACCAGTGTGTTCATATTTCGAAAGGCGTCGCGATAGGCCGGCGCAACGATGCCGATCACGTTGTTGCCAATCACCTGTTCCGGGGAGTCGGCTTCGATCATCGCCAGGCCGGCTCGATTCATCTGCAGCAGCGTGCCGTCCAGGGCAAGAATTTTTACGCATTCCGGCTCGGTCTCGATGATGGTCTGCAGTTGCCGTTCGCTGGCCGCCAGTTTCTGTTGCGCCTTGTCGCGTTCCAGTGCCGAACCGACCCAGCGGGCGAGCAGGGCGATGAATTCGCGGTCGGTCTCGTCGAAAGCCCTGGTGAAGACGCTTGGGGAACTGAAATTCACCGTCCCGAATATTGCCCCGTCGACTACGACCGGCGCGCCAATGTAGGCCTCCAGCTTGAAGGCGTCGTAACAAGGGTGGCTGGCGAACGGCGATTCTCCCATGTGATCGATGGCCAAAACCTTCCCGCTGTCCAGCGTGATCTTGCAGTAGGTATTGCCCAGCGCGAACTCCTGGCCGTCGTTCAGGGTGTCCGCCGGCGACACATGGGCGACGATACGGTAAATCTCACCGTCCACATGGCTGACGATGCCGAATTCGAGCCCGTACAGCCGGGCGCCCACCGTTAACGCTTGAACCAGCTGCTCGGCCAGCGGCAGGTGTGAAAGTGCAGCGATCTCATTCAGTCGGCGCAGGCTTTCGTGCTGGCGCTGACGGGTTTCGACGCTACGACGCAATTCCTGTTCCCTGTGTTCGGTCTTGCGCAACTGCTGAACCAGAAAGATGCCGGAGGCAATCGAGAGCACCACGAAGCCGAGAGCGATCGCAGAGGTCAGGTATAGCTCGCGCTTCCATCCGGCCAGATAATCGTCCTGGGTCCGCCCGGAAATTACGATCATCGGTGCCTTTGCCAGGCGGTGGAAAGTGAGCAGCCGCGCCTTGCCATCTGCGCTGGCCGGCGCATAGTAGGTGGCGGTCTGGACCCCCGATTCGATCAACCTGAGGAGTTGTTCGGATACCGCAGAATTCCCGACCTGGCCCACAGGGAGTTCGGGCGCCGCAGGAAAGCGCGCGATCAGGCCGAGTTCTGCATCGCGCAAGGCGACTATCCCTTGGCTGCCCAAATCGAAGCGCGAAAGGAGCTGGGCAAAGTGGCTGACTGCAATGGGCGCCGAAATGACGCCGCCGAAGCTTCCGTCCGGATAGTTGTAACGCCGCGAAAAGCCGACGATGTACTGCTTTGCAACGCGCCCGATGCGCGGTTTGGCCATGCGGAGGGTATCGTCGGCTTTTTCGCGATGATGGATGAAGTAGTCGCGGTCCGCCCAACTGGCGTGCGCTGATCGGACAACACCCTTGCCCAATATGACTTCACCTTCGGCGTTGGCTACACGTAAGGCTTCGACTTCAGGCAGGCGTTCTTCGTGGCGGGCCAAAAAGGTATTGATAGCTGAATCGTCGAATGTTTTGTCGGCTAGCCGGCGCTCCAGTTCGTCGGCAACCGTGCGCAAGGCGAGGTCAATTCTGTTGACGCTGGCGGAAACGTTCTGGTCGACTGCACTGGCGATGTTCTGGGTCAGTTGTTCCGCAGTCCGTTCATATTGCAGGCGGCTCTGGTGGAGAAAATAGCTGCAGAATGCTACGACGAGGATATTGATGCAGACCAGCCCTGCGATCAGCAGCTTGCGGAGTTGCCTGGGGGACGTCATTTTCTTGCTCTGGGGTTTTATTAGATCGACTCGGGAATCAGTCCTGTCGACCGAAGCCTGTCGTCCCTGTTCTGGTGATGTGTCACTGGTCGCAATACTACGCCTTTTGTAATAGATGCGGCGTGCGGTCGAAAAAAAACCCGGCTTGGGGCCGGGTTCCATCGGGATGCCGTTCGGTCACGCAGCGTTCAGCGCCTGCTCCAAATCGGCGATCAGATCGTCAATGTGCTCGATGCCAACCGACAGGCGGATCATGTCGGTCGACACGCCCGCCTTGGTCAGTTCGGCGGGCGACAACTGGCGGTGCGTGGTCGAGGCCGGGTGGCAGGCCAGCGACTTGGCGTCGCCGATATTGACCAGCCGGGTGAACAACTGCAGCGCGTCCTGGAATCGGCCGCCGGCAGCCAGGCCGTCGCCATCGGCGCCCTTGACGCCGAAGGTCAGGATGCCGGAGGCTTTGCCGCCCATGTATTTCTGGACCAGCGAGTGGTCCTGGTGATCGGGCAGGCCGGCGTAATTTACCCAATTGACCTTGGGATGCTTTTGCAGGAACTGGGCGACTTTCAGCGCGTTGTCGCAAATCCGGTCCATGCGCAGGGCCAGCGTTTCGGCGCCCTGCAGGATCAGGAAGGCGTTGAACGGGCTGATCGCAGCGCCCATGTTGCGCAGCGGCACGACGCGGGCGCGGCCGATGAAGGCGGCGGGGCCGAGCGCCTCGGTATAGACGACGCCGTGGTAGGAGACGTCCGGCTCGTTGAGGCGCTTGAATTTCTGCTTGTGCTCCGCCCACGGGAACTTGCCGCTGTCGACGATGATGCCGCCGATGGAATTGCCGTGGCCGCCGATGTATTTGGTCAGCGAATGGACGACGATGTCGGCGCCGTGCTCGATCGGCCGGCACAGGTAGGGCGAGGGCACGGTGTTATCGACGATCAGCGGCACGCCGTGACGGTGGGCGATCTCGGCCAGCTTTTCGAAGTCGGTGATGTTGCCGAGCGGGTTGCCGACCGATTCGCAGTAGATGGCCTTGGTCCGGGCGTCGATCAGCGGTTCGAAGGAAGCCGGGTCGCGGTGGTCGGCAAAGCGGACGTCGATGCCGTATTGCGGGAAAGTGTGGGCGAACAGGTTGTAGGTGCCGCCGTAGAGCGTCGCCGCCGAAACGATGTTGTCGCCGGCTTCGGCGATGGTCTGGATGGCATAAGTGATTGCCGCCTGGCCGGAGGCCAGCGCCAGCCCGGCAATGCCGCCTTCCATCTCGGCGACGCGCTTTTCCAGCACATCCTGGGTCGGATTCATGATCCGCGTGTAGATGTTGCCGGCGACCTTCAGGTCGAACAGGTCGGCGCCGTGCTGGGTGCTGTCGAAAGCGTAGGACGTCGTCTGGTAGATGGGAACGGCGACCGCCTTGGTCGTCGGGTCGGGTGAATAGCCGCCATGGACGGCAATGGTTTCGATCTTCATGCGTGCCTCTCTCTTTGTTTTTGTGGATGAAAAAGAGAGTCTAGCAGGCGTCCGGGCCAGTTGCTCGGTCTACGCGCTGTCGTCGGTTTCAGCCGCCGGCTGGCGCGCTGCCTTGAGCAGGAAACGGCCGGGATCGAGGGCGTCAACCAGGTCGCGCTCCAGCGGCAAGGGCTCGCCTTCGAGCAGGCTGACCAGCAGGTCGGCCATCAGCGCCGACCAGACGATGCCGCGTGCCCCGAAGCCTTGCACACACCACAGCCCGGGTTGGCGGGGAATGTTGTGCAGGCGGGTATTGGGCGTCGCAGCGGCAAGGTCGGGCACGGCGCCGACGATGGGCAGGCGATCCGGCGACATCGGCCGGAAGCCGACGCGGCCGGTCAGCGTGGCCGGATCGAGACCGGCCGCGAAATCGGGCAGGGTCAGGCGCAGGCGGGCCAGGTTGTCGGCGTGGTCGGCGATCCGTTCGGCGGCCTCGTCGTCCTCGTAGGACAGCGAGGCGCCGATCAGGCGGACGCCGTCAACCTCAGGCATCGCGTAGCCGATCTGGAACAGCACGGCGTTCAGCGCCGGTGCGGTGGCAGCGGGCAGGTGGCTGACCTGGCCGCGCCCTGCGCGCTGCGGCAGCCAGGCGAATTGTTCGAAGCGCGGCGCCACGACGCCGCTGGCCATGACCAGCACCGGCGCTTCGGCCAGCACGCTGCCGTCGGCGGCCAGCGCCTGCCATTCTGATTTTGGCCTTTTTAGAAGGGCGACCGTAGCATTCGTGCGAACCGTGATTCGTTCGGGAAAAGCGGCCAATGCGGCGCGGCAGACCGAGGGCGGTTGCAGCCAGCCGCCCCCCGGGAACCACCAGCCGCCGATGTTGACCGCCTGGCCGAGCCGCTGGCTGGCCTCATCCTTGTCGACGAATTGCAGGACTTCGGGCGGGAAACCGAGTTGCTCGACGGTGCGCCGCTGCTGCGACTCATGCGCCGGTTCGCGGGCCAGATGCAGCACGCCGCAGGGCGACCAGCGGGCTTCGGGCAGGCCGGCGAGCAGGGCGCGGCTAGCCAGGAAGCCGGCCCGGGTCAGCCGGGAAAGACGGTTGTCGTCGGCGCTGGGCAGCGGACGCAGCATGCCGGCCAGGTTGCTGGAGGCTCCCTGGCCCGGATCGCTGGCCTGTTCCAGCACGGTAACCTGCCAGCCGGCGGCAGCCAGCGCATAGGCGGTGGTGCTGCCGGCGATGCCGGCGCCGATGACGATGGCCCGGCGATCGGTCGGCACGACATGGCGCTCCGGCCGGCGCGACCGGAAGCGGCCGACCAGCATCTGCCGCTTGTTGGCATAGCCGGGTCGTTTCTCGACGTCGAACTCGGCGTCCTTCAGCGCCTGGCGGACATGCCCAGCCACCGTCCAGGTCGCCAGCGTGGCGCCCGGCGCAGTCAGGCGGGCCAGGCCCTTGCAGAAATGCGGCGACCACAGCTCGGGGTTCTTCGGCGGCGAAAAGCCGTCGAGGAAAAATGCGTCGACCGAGGCGTCGACGGCGCGCAGTTGCGTTGCGGCATCGCCAAAAACCAGCGTCAGGATCACCCGGACGGCGTCGAGGTGGAGGCGGTGCATGCCGGGTACTAGCGGCGGCCATTTCTGCTGTAGCTCGGCCGCCAGTTCGGCGAATTCCGGCCAGGTCTGCTGGCAGGTGGCGAGGTCGTCGGCCGTGAACGGGTGCTTCTCAAAGGAGACGAAATGCAGCCGCCGGCAGCGCTGCGGATCGTTCCGCCAGGCCTGCCAGGCGGCCAGGAAGTTCAGTCCGGTGCCGAAGCCGGTTTCGAGGATGACGAAGCGTTCCCGGCCTTGCCAGCGCTGCGGCAGTTCGTTGCCGCCAAGAAAGACATGCCGGGCCTGCGCCGGGCCGCCGAGGGCCGAGTGGTAGACATCGTCGAAGGCCGCGGAGTATGGCGTGCCGTAGGCAACCCGTTCAAGGCGGGCGGGCTGCAGTTTTTCCACTAATGCAGTCGGGAGGGGCGGTCGCCGGGCGACGGTGCGGCCGCTGCCGGCGCCGCGTAGTCGAGCGCTAGGTTCCACTGTGCCTGTTCCGCCCCAGCGCGCAGCATGGCGCAAAGCATCTGCAGCAGGTCGGGCGTCAGGGCGAGCAGGAAACTGCGCTCGCGGCCCTCACGGAAAGTCAGGTTGAAACTGCCGTCGCTCATGGTGTCGAACTTGACTTCGCTGGTCAGCAGTGGCGCGGCACCAAGCGGGTAGGTCGCCTTGTCGTCGCGAAACGCCTGCTCGAAACTGGCGGTCCCGGCCGGCGCCGCCTCGGCAGCGACCGGCAGAGGTGCTGGCTGCTGGCCGAGCAAGCCAGCCAGATGCGGCCAAAAATCGCGCAGAAAACGGCGCGTCAGCCAGATCCGGTATTCCTCGTCAGCCTGCGTGGCCACCCGCAGCAGCAGGCGATCCTGCAGGTGATCACAAGCGACTTGCAGTTGGCGAATTTGCATCTTCAGAGAGCCTTGGCCGATGCGTGAGCGAGCGCCGCCAAATCAAGGCGCCGGTGGCCGCCGCATAGCAGCGCTATGCAAGGTCGCCGGCAACGCCGAGTTGGCAAGCGCAGCCACGCATTACTCGGGGCGCATGGAGGGGAAAAGGATGACATCGCGGATGGCCGGGCTGTCGGTCAGCAACATGATCAAGCGATCAATCCCGATCCCGCAGCCACCCGTCGGCGGCAAGCCATACTCCAGCGCCCGGATGAAATCGGCGTCGTAATACATCGCCTCTTCGTCCCCAGCATCCTTGGCCTTCATCTGCTCCTGGAAGCGCGCCGCTTGGTCTTCGGCGTCATTCAGCTCGGAGAAGCCGTTGGCGATTTCGCGGCCGACGATGAACAGTTCGAAGCGCTCGGTGATTTCCGGATTGCTGTCGGAGGCACGGGCCAGTGGCGAAACTTCGACCGGGTAGTCGATAATGAAGGTCGGCTCCCAGCACTGGGCTTCGGCACAGGCTTCAAACAGCTGCAGTTGCAGGCTGCCCAGGCCGCCCGGCTTGACCGGCTCGCCGAAGGCCTTGATCTTGGTCTTCAGGAATTCGGGTTCGGCCAGTTGCTCGTCGGTGAAAGAAGGCTGCTCGCGCTGGATGGCCTGGCAAATGGTCAGACGATGGAAGGGCTTGGAGAGGTCGAGTTCGCGGCCCTGATAAACGAAGATTTCCTTGCCCAGCGCCTCGCGCGCGGCATGACGGAGCAGGCCTTCGGTGAAGTCCATCAGCGTGTGGTAGTTGGCATACGCCTCGTAGAACTCCATCATCGTGAATTCGGGGTTGTGACGCGGCGAGAGGCCTTCGTTGCGGAAGTTGCGGTTGATTTCGAAAACCTTCTCGAAACCGCCGACGACCAGTCGTTTCAGGTAGAGCTCCGGGGCGATGCGCAGGAACTGCTGCATGTCCAGGGCGTTGTGGTGCGTGACGAAGGGCTTGGCCGAGGCGCCGCCGGGGATCGGGTGCATCATCGGCGTTTCCACTTCCATGAAGTGGTGGCTGACCATGTAGTTGCGGATCGAGGCGACGATGGCCGAACGGGCGCGGAAGGTGAAGCGCGTTTCCTCGTTCATGATCAGGTCGACATAGCGCTGGCGATACTTCAGCTCCTGGTCGGACAGGCCGTGGAACTTGTCCGGCAGCGGACGCAGCGACTTGGTCAGCAGGCGGACTTCGGCGGCCTGGATAGTCAGTTCGCCGGTCTTGGTCTTCATCAGCGTGCCGACCACGCCGACGATGTCGCCCAAGTCCCAGCCCTTGAAGGCTGCGTAGACGTCCTCGCCAACCTTGTCGCGGGCGATATAGACCTGGATGCGGCCGGTCATGTCCTGCAGCGTGGCAAACGATGCCTTGCCCATGACGCGCTTCAGCATCATGCGGCCGGCGACCTTGACCTCGACCGGCAGACCTTCGAGTTCCTCGGTCGATTTTTCGCCGTAGCCTTCGTGCAGCTTGTTGGCCGTATTTTCGCGCTGGAAGTCGTTCGGGAAGGCTTTGCCCGTCTTGCGCCACTCGGCGAGCTTGGCACGACGCTCGGCGATGATGTGATTTTCGTCTTGCTGGACGGGCTGTTCGGCGTTGTCGGCTTGGGACATGGAAATATCCTTGGAAAATTGGAATGCTGCGGTCGGCCGCGTAAAACCCTGAATTTTCGCCGATTTTGGCGTGTCGGGACAAGGTTAAATTCGTGCCAACTTCACGGGCATGGATTTCGGGCTACCGTGGCCGCAGGCCACTGATGGACGAATTGCCAATATCATGCTGATCGGGGAATATTCGGCACAAGCGGCGAGTGGTTGCGCCGATGTCCGGGGTAGAGGGGAAATGTACAAAGTTCAGTGTTTTGATGGTTTCGCGGCCTTGCCGGCCGCTCATCGCGCGCTGGTCGACGCCGCGCGCCAGGACGATTATTTTTGCGATCCGGAATGGTTTGCTCATGTGATGCAGCACTTTTATCCGGGGGCGCATCAGGTCCGGGTGTACGCGCTGGCCCTGGCAGGCAGCGGCGAGCCCTTGCTCCTGATGCCCTTTCGTGCCTGCCTTATCGACTACTCCGCATTCGGGGCACGGACCCTCGGGTCGATCAGCCATCCCGAGAACTACGCGACAGTAGCCATGATCTTTGCGCCGGGTGTCACGGATCGCGAGCATCTGCTGACCTGTTTGCTCCGCCATTTCAGAAAGAACCCGGATGCATTGCCGGGCCTGCCGGTCGATATGTTGCGCCTGTGGCCGGTCGACACGGCCGAGGAGAACGGACGGATGCTGCGCCGGGCCTTGCGGAAGGCCGGGTTCTGGACCCAAGTCTATGCCAACTCCTTTAACCGCTATGAAGACACCGATGGGCTGAGCTACGAGGAGTATTTCGCGCAACGCAGCGCCAATTTGCGTTACAGCGTCAGGCGGCGTCAGCGGGCGCTCGAAAAGGCGGGCAAGCTGGAACTGGCGCTCTACGATGGAACCGACGGTCTAGAAGAGGCGATCGCCGACTATACGGCCGTCTCGATCGGCAGTTGGAAGGAAGCCGAAAGCATGATTTCGGAAGACATGATTTCCTTGATCCGCCTGACGGCGGCAAACGGTTGCATGCGACTGGGTATCTTGCGTTTCGATGGCGTGCCGGCGGCGGCGCAGTTCTGGATTATTGCCGGTGGCGTCGGACACTGTTCGCGTCTGGCTTATCGCGACGACTTCAGGCAACTGGCCGTTGGCGTGGTCCTGACCAACTTCATGATCGCCCACGCACTAGACGCCGACCACGTAAGGCGGATCGACTTTGGCTATGGCGAAGAGGACTACAAAGGGGGCTGGATGAAGGACGCGCGGGATTATTACGGCTTCCTGGCGTTCAACCCGGCCACCCGATGGGGGCTACGGCACGGCCTGAAAAATATCCTGGGTCGCCCCGTCAAGCGTCTGATCAAGGCCGTTCTGGTCGCCATTGGCCTGCGGCAGCCAGAACCCGCAGCGCCCAAGCATGGAAGGCGTGGATCAGAGAGCCGGGCGGTGGATGGCTAGCCAGACGGTCTGGCGATTCGGCGCCGTCCAGTCAACCCGGTGCCGACGCCGCGGCGCGATATCGATGTAACTGCCGGGAAGCAGGCGACGCGGCTCGGGTTCATCTTCGAAGCGGAGCAGCGCTTCGCCGCTGACCAGCAATACCCACTCGGCCTCCGGCTGTTCGTACCAGAATCCCGGGGGGCTGGCCTGGCCGGTCGAGACGATGCGCCGGACTTCCAGCTCGCGTTCGGCCAGCAAGGTGGTGAATTGCTCGTCAGCGGCGCCAACGGCGGGGAGATTGGCAAACAGGTTGTCGGACATGGCGGGCGTTTACCGGTAGAGCGGCAAGGTATCCAGGCGGCGTTCGATTTCCGCGGCCAGTGCCTTGAACTGCGGACTGTCCGGGCTATCGAAGCGACGGGTGAATTCCGGTTGGTGGAGGGATTCGGGCAGGTCGGCGACTTCGGGCAGCAGGTGCTTGTCGAGGAAATCGTTTCGCATTGCCGCCATCAGTTGATCCGGATCCCTGAGCAGGGTTTCGCCAAAGCGGGTGCCGGCCCGGTCGGCAGCAAGGTCGACAAAGGAAAAACCGCTGCCCTGACGGGCGTCTTCCAGTTCCTTGTAGAGCCCGATGGCATCGGCCACCGGTTCGCCGGCCCAGGCAGCAAGGGCGGCGGAAATGACGAAGTGCTGGGCCAGATCGTGGCGCCCGGCCAGGGTGATATTCACCCAACGCAGCCGGGGCCAGTTTCTGGCAGCTGGAACGACAGCGGCGAGATCCTTGCCGGCAAGATGGCTGGCAAGAACCAAGAGCGTTGCCCGACCGCGCAGACTGGATTCGTCGGTGTTCGGTATGGTTGCCTTGAGCACCTCGGCCAGGGTCACACGGGCGCCTGGCGCCCGGTGGGCGAGCAGGGCGGCCAGCGATAGCTGGCTTTCGCGCAGGCGCTTGATATCGGCAGCCGACAGGGCAGCCGCCCGCGCATGGTCAAGGATGTTCGGCTCCCAGGCGTAGGTCAGTCTGGCGACGCCGGAGGAAGGGTCGAACGAAACTTCGCGCAGGGCTTTGCCGGCCAGTTCCCATTCCTTGTCGAAGCCGTAGGTAGCAATGCTGCGTGCAACGGCCAATTCAATCAGGGTGCTCGGCAAGGGAAGGCTGCCCAGGCGGGCGCTGGCGATCCGAGGTATTCCATCGGTCGGCGTGACGACGGCGCGCAGGTTGAGGAATCGATGGGCCGGGAGGGCGACGCTCAGTGCAACCTCGGCCCCATCTTCCTTTAGCCGCAGGGTGCCACGCCCGCGCAGATAGCGGCCAGCCAGGTAATTGATTCCTTCATCGAGCAGGCTGACTGGAATGGCAACGGTGCGGATTTCGCCACGTTGCTGTTGGCGCGGATCGTTGGCTGCGAGCAGACGCTTGGCCTGGGCAACGGCTTGCGGGGAAATGGCTTCGCTGCGGTCGACCAGCGGTGAGCCATCAGTCAGGAGTGCTGCCGCCAGAATGCCCAGCAGCAGGATGATCGCCAGCGTCTTGAGAAACCACCTCATCGGCTGGCGATCACTGGATCAAACACCCTGTTTCAGGCTGGCCTCGATGAAACCGTCGAGGTCGCCGTCGAGCACGCCCTGGGTGTTGCCGACTTCGTAGTTGGTGCGCAGATCCTTGATGCGCGACTGGTCGAGCACGTAGGAGCGGATCTGGTGGCCCCAGCCGATATCGGATTTGGCATCTTCGAGCTTCTGCTGTTCGGCCTGCTGCTTGCGCAGTTCGAACTCATAAATTCGGGCGCGGAGCATCTGCCAGGCTTCGTCGCGGTTGCGGTGCTGCGAGCGGTCGTTTTGGCACTGGACGACGATGCCGGTCGGGACATGGGTCAGACGCACGGCGGAGTCTGTCTTGTTGATGTGCTGACCGCCGGCGCCGGAGGCCCGGTAGGTGTCAGTGCGCACATCAGCCGGGTTGATGTTGATCTCGATTGAGTCATCGACTTCCGGGAAGACGAAGACCGAGGTGAAGCTGGTGTGACGGCGGGCGTTGGAGTCGAACGGCGACTTGCGGACCAGGCGGTGAATGCCGGTTTCGGTGCGCAGTGTGCCGTAGGCGTAGTCGCCGGTGAACTTGACGGTAGCGCTCTTGAGGCCGGCGACGTCGCCCTCCGATTCTTCCATGACCTCTACGGTAAAGCCCTTTTTTTCGCCATATTTCAAATACATGCGGAGCAGCATCGACGCCCAGTCCTGGGCCTCGGTGCCGCCGGCGCCGGCCTGGATTTCCAGGAAGCAGGGCATCGGGTCGGATGGGTTGTTGAACATGCGGCGGAATTCGAGGGCGGCGACCTTGGCTTCCAGCCCGGCATTGTCAGCCTCGACCGAAAGCAGCGTGTCGTCGTCGCCTTCTTCCTTGCCCATGGCGAACAGTTCGCGGCCATCGTCAAGCCCGCCCTGGACTTCTTCAAGCACCAGCACGATGTTTTCCAGCGATTTTTTCTCGCGCCCAAGTTCCTGGGCGCGCTTGGCGTCATCCCATATCTTGGGATCTTCCATCTCCTGGTTGAGAAGGGTCAGGCGTTCGCGCTTCTGATCGTAGTCAAAGATACCTCCGCAGCTCGGCGGCGCGCTGCGCCAGGTCGTCGAGCTTGTTGGAGATGCTGTTGATGTGTTCGGCTTCCATGATGTTCGTCTCGTTGCGTGGCAAAACCGCAATTATAGCTGCTGAGCAAGGCGGGATTCGGCTGCACGGTTTGAGTGCATGGTTGTGTAACGATTGAGCGGGTGGTGGCACGTTATTGGTGCGGTGCAGCATATTTTCTATGATATACGACTTGCGAATTAGTATATTGGAATATTGGAAATATTTGGAATTTAATCCAAGTTTATGATTAAACGAGTTTAGTTAGTTGTTTAGTTGGCGTGGCAAGAGAATTGCTATTGATTTTTCAATCTCACAACTTTGTGCCTGACAGCTATGACAACGACCGAATCGGTATCTGCCTTGCGCTCTTCGATGAACTCCTTGCGCCTGCGGTTGTTGGCTGTGTGCCTGTTGGCGGCGGTAGGTGGTGCAGCACTGGCTGGCGTTGCCCTGGCGGAGCAGGCTGAGCAGTGGGCTGCCGGCGCCGTTGCAGGGCTGGGTATGGCCATGCTCATCGCGGTCAGGATGCAGCGTAGCCTGGAACTTGCGCTCGTCTCGATCGACGGCTTCGCCCTCGAACTGGCGGCCGGCCGTCTGGTCAGTCGCCTTGATGCCCCGCGCTGCGGTGCACTGGCACCGCTGGCTGAACGCCTGAACGCCATGGCCCGCTCTTTGTCCGGACTGTTCCTGACTTTTGCCCGGATGTCACAGGAGATTTCCAGCGTGGCCGGCGAGAGCAGCGCCAACGCCAGTGGTGGCGACGACGGTGTCCGCCGCCAGCGCGACATTACGATTTCTTCATCGGCAACGCTGGAGCAGCTAACCGTCAGCCTGGGCATGACCAGCGAAAGCGCGCAGGGAGCGGCCGAGGTAGCCGAGGCTTCCGGTGCGATGGCGGTCGCCGGTGCGGAACGGGTGAGCGGTCTGGCACGCAGTCTGGAAAGTCTGGTCACGACCGTCGAGCAAACCTCCGAAAGCGCCAGCCGGCTGGGGGCACGCTCGCGGGAAATCGACACCATCGTCGAATTGATTGCCGAGATCGCCTCGCAGACCAATCTGCTGGCGCTGAATGCCGCCATTGAGGCAGCGAGGGCTGGCGAACAGGGGCGCGGCTTCGCCGTTGTCGCCGACGAGGTACGCAAGCTGGCAGAGCGGACGAGCAACGCCACCCGCGACATCGGTGACCGCATCGAAGGAGTGCGGACCGAAGTCGACGGGATGATTGCCGCCATGGCGGCGACGACCGGCCAGGCTGCCAAAAGTCTGAGCGATGCTGGCGAGGCGGTCAGCGATCTGCGCCGGGTTGAGGACAACGCCGGCCAGACGCTGGTCCTGATTCGCGATATTGCTGCCGCGAGTCAGGAACAGAGCGAGGCTGGCCAGGATATCGCCCGCAGCATCGAACAGGTCGCCCAACTGGCCGATACCAACGAGCATCTGGTCCGTGAGAACAGCGAACTTTCCCGCTACCTGAGCGATCTGTCCGTTCAGCTGACCGGGGCACTGAAGAAATACCAATACGAATGAGGCTAAGATGAACTGGATCATTTACACGATGCTGGCACTGGCCATCTTCATCCTGATGGCGTTGACGATGGTTCATCGCCGTCGCAACTGGATCAACGCCGAAAAGTCTCTGGACAAGACGCTTGCTGCTTGCCGTTCGCTGCTTGCCTTGGTTGGCAATTTTCAGCAGCACCGTGGCATGAGTTCCGCCTTGCTGTCCGGTGATCAGGGATTCAAGGCTCGACTGGATGCAAAGGGATACGAGATCGAGAGGCTGATTCCGTCGTTGCGGGAAGTGGCCAGGGACGAGAGTCTCCGGGCGCACCCCTGCCTGACGCTGAATGATCTTGCACTGTTTCAGTTCAATTGGGGGCAACTCAGGGAGAAGCTGGTTGGGCTTTCTGTCGAACAAAGCATTGCCCAGCACAGCTTCCTGATCGATCAACTGTTGCATTGGCTGGCCGCGCTGGGCGAGTCCAGGGTTGAACTGCTGCTCGCCGATAGTGGCGCCCGTGGTCTGGTGCGCAACTATGCCAGCCGCTTGCCGGCCCTGACAGAGTGTCTGGGTCAGGCCCGTGCCTTGGGGACGAGTGTGGCGGCACGTCGGGGTTGTTCCGCCGTGGCGCGGGTTCGGCTGATGTTTCTGGTGGCTCGTGCCGAGGCGCTGCTCAGTCAGGCCAGCGAAGTGGGCGGGCGGGGCCCAAAGGCGGAAAAGGCAGCGCTCGCCGTCCAGGAAATGGCGCGGGTGATTCGCACCCGGATGTTGCTGAGTTCGGGCATCAGCGTCGCCGCCCAGCAGTATTTCGAGGTCGCCACGGTAGCGGTCGATAGCGTGTTTGCCTGGATCGGCGAGAGTGGCGATGAACTGGTGCGGGTTGGCAGCAGGAAGGCCAATGATCGTGCATCGACGCAACTTCAACGTGCCTAAGTCCGGCTTTCTGTCCAGGCCGGCGCAGCGAACCGGTATCGGCTTCTGGTCGAGCTGTGGGACGGCGTTGGTCGGTGGCCGAAACATACCCGCCATGGCTACCCTTTTCTCCAGCCTGGATGGGATGCTTTTTCGTTGCCTGGTGGATAAGCACTGGACTCTGATGTCGGTCAGTCCGGGTTGCCGTGAACTGACGGGCTTTGTAGCCGAAGACCTGGTCGGAAGTGCGAGCAACTCGCTGGACGCCTTGACTCATCCGGAGGATCGCGCAGCAGTGCGGGGTACCATTCTCGCGGCACTCGACACCGGTGCCCGATACCGCATGGAATACCGCATCGTCTGTCGGGATGGCGAAGAAAAGTGGGTGCTGGAGCGCGGCATCGGTCTGCGCGACGAGGTCGGGCGGCAGATTATCGAAGGCTATCTCGAGGATATTACCGACCGCGTCCTGGCCCAGATCCAGCTGGCGGAAACGGAGTTGCGCTATCGGAGCATTTTCGAGAATTCGGTCATCGGCATGTTCCAGAGTACCGAGAGCGGGCGCTATCTGGCTGCCAACCAGGCCCTGGCGACGCTCTATCGGTACACGACCCCGGAAGCGCTGATCAGCAGCCTGGAAGACATCGCCACGGGGCTTTATGTCGACCAGCGCCGGCGTGCCGATTTCAAACGCCTGATCCAGCGCGATGGCCGGGTCAGCGATTTCGAGTCCGAGGTTATCTGTCACGACGGCAGTCGGATCTGGATTTCCGAGAACGCCCATGCCGTTTGTGCACCGGATGGCAGCTTGCTTTATTACGAAGGCACGGTCGAGGATATAACCGAACGCCATCGCTACCAGTCGGTTCTGCAGCATCAGGCGACGCACGATCCGCTGACCGGCCTGCCCAATCGCAATCTGCTGCAGGATCGTCTGGAACAGGCTGTGCAGCTTGCACGGCGCCAGGCAAGCAAAGTGGCATTGGCCTTCGTCGATCTTGATAATTTCAAGGTGATCAACGACAGTCTCGGACACGCTGCAGGCGACCAATTGCTGATCGAGATCGCGGCTCGGCTTCGCATAGCCTTGCGTGGCATAGACACCGTGGCACGCTACGGTGGCGATGAATTTGTCCTGATCATCGGCAATCAGATTTCCACCGAAGATACGCAGCAACTGCTGGACCGGGTGCTGGCGTCCGTCCAGGCACCGTTACAACTGGAAGGTCACTCCGTACGCATCAACTGCAGCATTGGTGTCAGCGTTTATCCGGACGACGCAGGTGATCTGGATAGTCTGCTGCGGGTTGCGGATGTGGCGATGTATTCCGCCAAGAAGCGGGGCAAGGGGCAGTACCATTTCTACACCCGCGACTTGAATCAGGTAGTGCAGGACCGTTTCGTTCTGGAAAGTGCGCTACAGGGCGCCATCGAGAACAACGAACTGACTGTCGTCTATCAGCCGAAGGTCGATAGTGCCTTGCAGGTCAAGGGGTTCGAGGCGTTGGTCCGCTGGAACAGTGCCGGACATGGTCTGGTGACGCCCGATCGATTTATTCCGCTGGCGGAGGAAACCGGCCAGATTCTCGCGATTGGCGAGCAGGTGCTGTATGCCGCGTGCCGGGTTGCCGCTACCTGGCCGCTGGTCAACGGCCAGGCCCTGAGCGTCGCGGTCAATCTTTCGGCGCGCCAACTCAAGGAGCCGGGCCTGCCGGCCATGGTGGCAGATGCTTTGGCCGTTTCCGGCTTGCAGCCGGAATGCCTGGAACTGGAAATCACCGAAAGCATGATCATGGGGGATGTCGAGCACACGATTGGCATACTCAATTCGATCAAGGAACTGGGCGTTAGCATCGCCGTCGATGATTTTGGCACCGGCTACTCTTCCCTGAGCTACCTGCAGCGTCTGCCGATCGATACACTGAAGATCGACCGCTCCTTCGTTTCTGGTTGCAACCGCGGTGGAAGGGCCATGGCGATTCCACACGCCATCATCTTTCTTGGCAAGGCACTGAATCTGCATATTGTCGCCGAAGGGGTCGAAACTGAGGCAGAGCGGGAAATCCTGACGATATGTGGCTGCGATGAATTTCAGGGGTATTTGTTTTCCAGACCGATGCAATCGGCGGCTGTCAACGAGTACCTGCAGTCGAAAATTTCCTGACGGGGCAGTGCTTCGGGCAGGGGGTAGATGGCATCAGGGCGCAATAATTTTCGTCTGGCATATGGCATCTCTTTCGCCCGAGTCGGCGTAGAATGAACTTGCTGCGTCGCAACAAATAGAGGGAGGGAAGTTACCTCCCCGGGCTGCGCACCTTTCAGGGCAGGACCGAACATGAACAATATGCTGACCATCGACGGCAATGAAGCTGTCGCTAACGTGGCTTACCGCGTTTCTGAAGTGATCGCTATTTACCCGATCACACCTTCCTCCGGCATGGGGGAGCTGTCCGACGAATGGGCGGCGCAAGGCAAGACGAATGTCTGGGGATGCATTCCCCGCGTCGTCGAACTGCAGTCCGAAGGGGGGGCCGCCGGCACTGTCCATGGCGCACTGCAGGCCGGTTCTCTGGCGACGACCTTTACGGCATCGCAGGGCCTGTTGCTGATGATCCCTAATATGTACAAGATCGCCGGCGAACTGACCCCGACGGTCTTCCATGTTGCCGCCCGTGCCGTGGCGACGCATGCGCTGTCCATCTTCGGCGACCATTCCGACGTGATGGCGACGCGCGGTACCGGCTTTGCGTTGCTCGCCTCGAATTCGGTACAGGAAGCGCAGGACATGGCCGCCATCGCCTCGGCCGCGACGCTGGCCGGGCGCCTGCCGGTGCTGCATTTCTTCGACGGCTTCCGCACCTCGCACGAAGTGGCAAAGATCAAGGCGGTCGGCGATGAGGTGTTGCGCAAAATGCTGCCGCAGGAACTGGTTGCGGCCCAGCGTCACCGGGCCCTGTCGCCCGAACACCCGGTGTTGCGCGGCAGTTCGCAGAACCCGGACGTTTTTTTCCAGGCCCACGAGGCGCAGAACCCGTGGTTTGATGCCTTCCCGGGTATCGTTCAGCAGGCCATGGATCAGTTTGGCGAGGCGACCGGCCGACACTACAAGCTGTTCGATTACGTCGGTGCGCCGGATGCCGAGCGCGTCATCGTGATGATGGGTTCCGGGGCGGAAACAGCTCAGGAAACCGTCGAGCACATGAACCGCCAGGGCGAAAAGGTCGGCCTGCTCATGGTCCGCCTTTACCGGCCGTGGGCGCCGGAAGCGCTGCTCGCCGCACTGCCGGCGACGACCCGGGCGATTTCCGTGCTCGACCGCTGCAAGGAGCCTGGCGCCGACGGCGAGCCGCTGTTCAAGGACGTCATGGTCGCGCTGGCCGAGAATGCCGCCAGCGACTCACCGCGTTTTGCCGTGCTGCCCAAGGTGGTGGCCGGGCGTTACGGGCTGGCCTCCAAGGAGTTCAACCCGGCGATGGTTTTTGCCGTTTTTTTCGGCTTGACCGTAGCATTTCCCAAGCGCCGCTTCACGGTGGGCATCAACGACGATGTGACGCATCTGTCGCTGCCCTACGACCCCGCCTTCCGCACCGACGCGGTTCGCGAAACCTTTGGCGCGGTGTTCTACGGCCTGGGTTCGGACGGCACCGTGTCGGCCAACAAGAATTCGATCAAGATCATCGGCGATGAAACCGAGCTCTATGCTCAAGGCTACTTCGTCTATGACTCCAAGAAATCGGGGGCGATGACGGTATCGCACCTGCGTTTCGGGCCGCAGCCGATTCGCTCGACGTACCTGACCGGCGAGGGCGATGCAAAATTCGTCGCCTGCCATCAACCCCTGTTCCTCGAGACCCACGACCTGCTGGCCCACGCGGCGCCAGGGGCGGTCTTCCTGCTCAACACGCCGGTCCCGGCCGACCAGGTCTGGGCAACCCTGCCGGCGGCGATGCAGCGGCAAATGGTCGCCAAGCGCATCCGGTTTTATGTCATCGACGCCTATCAGGTCGCGCTCGAAGCCGACATGGGGCGGCGCATCAACACAGTCATGCAGACCTGCTTCTTCGCCATTTCCGGCATCCTGCCGCAGGACGAAGCGATTGCTGCGATCAAGCATGCCGTGGAAAAAACCTATGGTCGCAAGGGGCGGCGGATTGCCGAACTGAACTATCGGGCCATCGACAAGACGCTGGTTTGCCTGCACGAAGTGCCGGTGCCGGCTGAGTTCGCAGCCACCGATATTCGCGTTCCCGAACGCACTGCCCAGCAAGCCTCCGAATTCGTCCGCAAGCTGACGCTGCCGCTGATCGCCGGCAAGGGCGATAGCCTGCCGGTATCGCTGTTCCCGGTCGATGGTACCTTCCCGACCGGCACGGCCAAGTACGAAAAGCGCAATCTGGCGCTGCAGATTCCGGTCCTTGAAACCGATTTGTGCACGCAGTGCGGCAAATGCGTTTTCGTCTGTCCGCATTCGGCCATCCGGGCCAAGGCCTATCCCGCCGAACTGGGCGAAGCGGCGCCGCAGTCCTTCAAGCAGATGGCCATCCGCAGCAAGGATTACCCGGCCGGCTGGAAGATGAGTTACCAGGTAGCGCCGGAGGATTGCACCGGCTGCACGCTGTGCGTTGAAGTCTGCCCGATCCGCGACAAGTCAAACGCCTCGCGCAAGGCGCTGAACATGGCCGAGCAGCCGCCGCTGCGTGTGCAGGAAGCCGAGAACTGGGATTTCTTCCTGAAACTGCCCGATTACGACCGCACGGTAGCCAAGCGCAACACCATTCCCGGCTCCATGCTGCTGCAACCGATGTTCGAATTTTCCGGGGCCTGCGTCGGCTGCGGGGAGACGCCCTACATTCGCCTCGCCACACAGTTGTTCGGTGACCGCATGCTGGTCGCCAATGCCACCGGTTGCTCATCGATCTACGGCGGCAATCTCCCCACCACGCCGTACACCACCGACGCAAATGGGCGCGGCCCGGCGTGGAGCAATTCGCTGTTCGAGGACAACGCCGAGTTTGGTCTCGGCATGCGACTGGCGACCGACAATCTGGCCGAGGCGGCTCGTGTTCAGTTGCGTGCCATGGCGCTGGAAATCGGCGATGCGCAGGTTCAGGCCTTGCTCAATGCCGACCAGCGTACCGAGGCCGGCATCCAGGAGCAGCGCGCGCGGGTTTCTCAACTCCAGGCCAAACTGTCATCCATTGCCACCCCGGCCGCCGACCGGCTGGCAGCCGTAGCCGAATACCTGATCCGGCGCAGCGTGTGGATCATCGGCGGCGACGGCTGGGCCTACGACATCGGTTTTGGCGGCCTCGACCACGTGCTGTCGTCGGGCGAGGACGTCAATATCCTCGTGCTCGACACCGAGGTCTACTCCAATACCGGCGGCCAGAACTCCAAGGCCACGCCGCGCGGTGCGGTGGCCAAGTTCGCTGCCGGCGGCAAGCCGAACCGCAAGAAGGATCTGGCGCGCATCGCGATGGACTACGAAAACGTTTACGTCGCACAGGTCGCCTATGGCGCCAAGGATGTCCATACCCTGAAGGCCTTTATCGAAGCTGAAAGCTATCCGGGTGTCTCGATCATCATCGCCTACAGCCCGTGTATCGCCCATGGTGTCGATCTGTCGAACAACCATCGTCAGCAGGATCTGGCCGTCAAGTCCGGCCACTGGCCGTTGCTGCGCTACGACCCGCGCCAGCGCGATCTCGGCAAGAATCCGCTGTCCGTCGACAGCGCTGCGCCAAGCATCCCTTTCAGCGACTTTGCCCGCAACGAGGCACGGTTCACCGTCCTCGAACGCTTGCGTCCCGATGCTTCGGTCCATTTCATGACCCAGGCTGGCAAGGATGCCCGCCTGCGTCACCAGGAATATGTCGAGCTGTCGGAAATGCTGTTGCCGGAAACCGCCATCGACGAAAAGGCCAGCGAGGCCGCCGACAAGAAGGAGACCCCCGATGCCTGATCTGTCCACGACCTATCTCGGCCTGCCGCTGAAGAATCCGCTGGTCCCGTCCTCGTCGCCACTCAGCCACGACCTCGACGCCATCCTGCATCTGGAAGATGCCGGTGCGGCGGCCATTGTCATGCATTCGCTGTTCGAAGAGGATGTCCGTCACGACGAGCAGATGATCGACCGCTTTCTGGTCCATCCCGAAACCTTCGGCGAAGCGGCCGGCCATCTGCCTTTCGGCCATGACTACCAGAGCCGGCTCGACAGCTACCTGGAGCAGATCCAGCGCCTGAAGTCCCGCCTGGCAATCCCGGTCGTCGCCAGCCTGAACGGCTCGTCACTGAGCGGCTGGGTAGAATTGGGCAAGGAAATGCAGGCAGCCGGCGCCGATGCGCTCGAACTGAACGCCTGGTACATGCCCAGCGACCCCAAGGTGTCCGGCGAGGCGATCGAAGACCACCACATCTCGCTGCTGCAGGAACTGAAAACCGCGGTGACGATTCCGGTCGGTATGAAGCTGTCGCCGTTCTTCTCGTCGCTGCCGCATTTCGTGCATCAGGCAGAAACGTCCGGCGCAGCGGGCATTTCACTGTTCAACCGCTTCTTCCAGCCCGATATCGACCTGGAAACCCTGAGCATCGTCGACCGCGTCCAGCTTTCATCATCGGCCGATACCCTGCTGGCCATGCGCTGGATCGCCATCCTGCGCGGCAGTACAAGCATTTCCCTGGCGGCCACCGGCGGCGTGCATACGGCAGAGGATGCCCTGAAAATGCTGCTCGCCGGCGCCGACGTCGTGCACCTGGCCAGCGCCTTGCTCAAGCGCGGCCCGCAGGCTCTGAGCGAAATGCTCGTCGGCATCACGCGCTGGCTGGAAGAGCGCGAATACGTCTCGGTCGCCCAGCTGAAAGGTTCGCTGAGCCAACAGAATTCACCGAACCCGAGCGCCTTCGCCCGGGCGGCCTATCTGCACGCGCTGGATTCGTTCACGCCACCGGACGGGGTGAGGTATTGAGGCCGCCAACGGACCCCTCTGATCCTCGAGAGTTGGTTCGAGTCGGTTGACTATAATGATGATTTTGAAATGCCAATACTGTTGTTAATGGCATTTTTTGCTTGACAAATATCAAATGTCTTGCGAATATAACTAAAACGGTAGTTTTAATTGATGAGCTGCCGTGTGGTGGATGAGGGCCAGGTTTATCGCTGGCCTGTCCAGTCCGAAAAAGGCACACCCGTCCGAAAGGCGGGGCCGCAAAGTTACCGGTCTACCGGGAAAGACTACGGGTCTTTCTCCACGACAGCGGGACTGCCGGGAGTGACACATGAATATCGTCTGTCGTTTCATTCGCCAGGTCGTGATGTTGGCCGCCATGGGCTTGTCCGTCACCGCTTTCGCCAGTACCGATGAGCCGCCTGTCCAAGGGCCGCGCTGGGCTTGCTGGTACGCACCCTCGAATCTCACCGTTCAGTGCTTGCTGAGCCAGGTGCCCACCGTCGGCCTGGACCAGCGCGCATCCGAAGTTGCGCTGACTGTCAGTGATCGCTTGCCGATCCTGGTAAAGACCATTTTGGGAAGTCCCGAGCAGCTGGCAGGCAGTCGCATCAGCATCCCGATGATGACCATCCCCTATGAGATGGAGTTTGTCCGGCAATTGGCCAAATCGGTCATGTGTGCGGGCCGTCCGGACTGCTCGATCAGTTTCGATCCCAATCGCGACGGGTTGGCAGAGGTTCGGGCGGTGGCACTTGAGTCGGGCGCCAGTGAGACGGAGGTCATGGCAGAGATTCTGGCGCAGGGCCTGGTCTTGACGCAGGCTCCCAGCCAGGTGTCAAGCCGGAGCGGCAAGCGGAAGCGCAATATGGCTGCGGCTTCCTCTGAGAGCGTCGGCCAGGCGCCTGTGTCCAGCCTCGCTTTGGCCGACATGCGCTGAGATTTGGAGGCTCGCCCGGTCAGCTTTTGAGTGTGGCCGGGTACCGATTATTCCAGGTGTTCGACCATCAACTGCGGGCTTTCGACGCCCATGTATTCGTTGATCGCCAGCCGGTAGGCTAGACGCGTGCGGTTGCCTGGCTGGGTGCTGAAGTTGAACTGGATGGCGTCGATGCGCGTGTTGCCTTTGCGTAGCCGCAGCTTCAGGTGTTTTTCCTTGAGCACGCGTTGCTGTTCGACGTCGAAATCGTCCATGAACAGCGGCGCCGGGAAGCCCTGGCCCCAGATTTCGTTTTCCAGCAGCCGGGCGGTTTCGAGCGAGATGTAGCCGCCTTCGAGGTTGCCATCGGTTTCCAGTGTGCGGGTCAGGTCGGCCGGGGCAAGCAGTTCGCCGGCGACCTGGGCGAACAGGGATTTGAATTTTTCGAAATTTTCGGCAGCGACCGTAGCACCCGCTGCCATGGCGTGCCCACCGAAGCGGATGAGCAGGCCTGGGGCACGCTTGGCGACGAGGTCGAGGGCATCGCGCAGATGCAGGCCGGGGATCGAGCGGCCGGAGCCTTTGACGATGCCGCCTTCGCCCGGGGCGAAGGCAAAGACCGGGCGGTGCAGCTTGTCCTTGATGCGCGAGGCGAGGATGCCGACGACGCCTTCATGCCAGCTTTCGTCGAAGAGCGCGATGCCGGGCGAGGCCTCGTTGGCGTCCAGCGATTCGAGCAGAGCCAGCGCCTGTTCCTGCATGCCGGCCTCGATTTCGCGGCGTTCGCGGTTCAGGGTGTCGAGTTGCTGGGCGATGGTCAGGGCGCGGGTCGGGTCGTCGGTGAGCAGGCATTCGACGCCGAGGCGCATGTCGGCCAGGCGGCCGGCGGCGTTGAGGCGCGGCCCGAGCAGGAAACCGAGGTCAAAGGCGGTGGCGCGTTTCGGGTCGCGGGCGGCGGCCTTGAACAGGGCGGCGATGCCGGGCTGCATCTGGCCGGCGCGCATGCGCTTTAGACCCTGGCTGACCAGGATGCGGTTGTTGCGGTCAAGCTTGACGACGTCGGCGACGGTGCCGAGCGCGACGAGGTCGAGCAGGTTGGCGAAATTGGGTTCCGGGCGTTCGGCAAAATAACCGCGTTCCCGCAGTTCGGCGCGCAGGGCGAGCATGACGTAGAACATGACACCGACGCCGGCGATGCATTTGGACGGGAAGTTGCAGCCGGGCTGGTTGGGATTGACGATGCAGTCGGCGGCCGGCAGGGTTTCGGCCGGCAGGTGGTGGTCGGTGATCAGCGTGGCGATGCCGTGCTGCTGGGCGCGGGCGACGCCTTCGAGGCTGGCGATGCCGTTGTCGACGGTGATGATCAGATCGGGCGACTGCCCGGCGGCGACGTCGACGATTTCCGGCGACAGGCCGTAGCCGAGCTTGAAGCGGTCGGGGAGCAGGAAATCGACATCGGCGCCGAGCGCCTTCAGGGCGCGCATGCCGACTGCCGTGGCAGTGGCGCCGTCGCAGTCGTAGTCGCCGATGATCAGCATCTTGGCTTCGGCTTCGATGGCATCGGCCAGCAGCTGGGCGGCGTCGGTGGCATTGGTCAGTGCGGTCGGCGGCAGCAGCGACTTCAGTTCGTAGTCGAGTTCGGCCTTGTCGGTGACGCCGCGGGCGGCGTAGAGTCGGGCGAGCAGCGGGTGCAGGCCCTGTTGTTCGAGTTGCCAGACGACGCGCGGCGGGCTGCTGCGGGTGGTGAGCTTGGTCACGATGCGCTTCCTTCGGTCTGCTCTTCGGCCAAGGCCTTGGCCAGATCGGCCAGCGGCCGGCTCTGGCGCCAGAATTTCCAGCGGTCTGTTCCATTCAGCGTCCAGCTCAGCTGGCCGTAGATAGTCGGAGCGACGATGGTCAGGGTATCGATTTTGCGGCCGAGTTCGGCGCGCAGCGGCAGGAACCAGTCGCGCTCCAGGGCCGCCCAGGCATTGTGCCAGTCCTCGCCGTTTTCGTAGAGCACCGGCGGCAACAGGCTGTCGAGGACGACCAATTGCGCGGTGTGTTGGTCGGCGTCTGCCAGCAGGCCGTTGAGGCCGGAGGGGCAGGGCGGCGATTCTATGCCGCTGGCGGAGGCCAGGCCGGTCGCCAGCGGGTTGTCGCTCCAGGCGGCGGCGAACTCCGGCGGCGGCACTTCGGGCAGCGGCCCGCCACCCCACAGCCACAGGCTGTTGACGGCAGGTTTGCCGGCGGCCTGCCGACGTTCGTTGACCGGGTGGCCGTGCAGGAACATCTGCACTTCGTTGAGCCAGCGTGTCAGCGGGCCGTTCTTGTCGGTCAGTTCGCTGTCCAGGCGGCGGCCGGCGATTTTTGAAATTGGCTCGGAAAAATGCTCGACCGTAGCATTTAGTTTCAGGTACCAGCGGCGGGCCGTGGCGATGTGAAAAATACCTACATCGGCGAACTGGATGTTCAGCGCGGCGACCAGGGCGTGTGCTTCGTCGTCGTCCAGATCGAAGGCGCCGGCGTCGGCGAGGATGATGCGTTCGTGGTGGAAGCGCAGGTGCACCGGGTCGGCGCACAGCCAGTGGCCGGAACGGGCTTGTTCGCCATTACCCTCGCCGAGCAGGCGCAGGGCGCCGAAGGGGGCGTCGTCTAGACCGAACTGGCGGGCGAGGGCGGTTTCGAAAGGCGTTTTTGGCTGGCGCTCGAAGGCGGCATGGCTGGCCAGCCATTCGAAGCCCGGTGCCGCCAGTTTCCCGAGGGTCAGTTGGTCGTTCGGTTCGGGCCAGATCAGTTCGGGGACAAGCAGGGTGAGGCGCACGGGCAGCAGGCAGGGAATGGCGACCAAAAAGTGTACCATAGCGACTTTCGTTGCCCGGTGTTATCCGCATGGCATTGCCTTACGAATTGTTGATCGGCCTGCGCTACACGCGCGCCAAGAAACGCAATCATTTCATTTCATTCATCTCGCTGATCTCGATGCTCGGCATCGGGCTTGGCGTGGCGGCGCTGATTGTCGTGCTGTCGGTGATGAACGGCTTTCAGAAAGAGCTTCGCACGCGCATCCTAGGCGTTGCGTCGCACATCCAGATCACCGGCATCAGCGGCGAACTGGCCAATTGGCCGCTGCTCGCCGAACAGGCGGCGAAGCATCCGGAAGTCCGGGCCAGTGCACCCTTCATTCAGTCGCAGGGGATGTTCAGTGTCGATGGCGTAGTCAAGGGGGCGATGATCCGCGGCATCGTTCCCGAGCAGGAAGATCGCGTCGCCGATTTTCGCAAGACCATCCAGAGCGGCAGCCTCGACGATCTGAAGCCGGGTAGTTTCGGCATCGTGCTCGGCGCCGATCTGGCGCGTTCGCTGCGCGTCTTTACCGGCGACAAGGTGACGCTGATCGCGCCGCAGGGCACGGTGACGCCGGCCGGCGTCGTGCCGCGCCTGAAGTCGTTTACGGTGGTCGGCATCTTCGAGGTCGGCATGTACGAGTACGACTCCGGGCTGGCGCTGATCAATTTGCAGGACGCGCAGCGGCTTTACCAGATGGAAGACCGGGTCAGCGGGGTGCGGCTCAAGGTCGATGACCTCTTCCAGGCGCCGCGCATCGCCCGCGAACTGGTCCGCTACATCGATGCCGATGCCTACCTGAACGACTGGACCAAGAGCCATGCCAATTTCTTCCGCGCCGTGCAGATCGAGAAGAACATGATGTTCATCATCCTCTCGCTGATCGTCGCGGTGGCCGCCTTCAACCTGGTATCGACGCTGGTCATGGCGGTTACCGACAAGCAGGCCGACATCGCCATCCTGCGCACGCTGGGCGCGCGGCCGCGCTCGATCATGGCGATCTTCGTCGTCCAGGGGGCGCTGGTCGGCTTCATCGGGCTGGGCCTGGGCATCGTCGGCGGCGTGGCGCTGGCGCTCAACATCGATGTGGTGGTGCCCTTCATCGAAAAAATGCTCGGTGTGCATTTCCTGTCCAAGGACGTTTATTACATCTCCGATCTGCCCTCCGAACTGCAGTGGGGCGATGTCTGGGGCGTGACGCTGATCGCCTTTGTGCTCGCCCTGCTGGCGACGCTTTACCCGAGCTGGAAGGCATCGCGGGTCAATCCGGCGGAGGCGTTGCGCTATGAGTGAGCCGATCCTGATTGCCCAGGGGGTTTCCAAGGTCTTCCGCGGTGGCGGACTGGAAGTGCCGGTCTTGGCCGGTGTCGATCTGGTCGTCCAGCCGGGTGAAACCGTGGCCATTATCGGTGCCTCCGGTTCCGGCAAGAGCACCTTGCTGCATTTGCTGGGCGGGCTCGATACGCCCTCAGCCGGCAAGGTGACGCTGATGGGCCGGGATTTTTCGGTCCTCGGCGAAGTCGACCGTGGCGACTGGCGCAACCGGCATCTCGGCTTTGTCTATCAGTTCCATCACCTGCTGGCTGAATTTTCCGCGCTCGAAAACGTTGCCATGCCCTTGCTGATCCGGCGTACGGAACGGCAGGCGGCGCTGGACAAGGCGGCCGAAATCCTGACTGCGGTCGGCCTCGGGCACCGCCTTGAACACCGGCCGGGCGAACTTTCAGGTGGCGAGCGTCAGCGGGCGGCGATCGCCCGCGCCTTGGTCAGCAATCCTTCGTGTTTGCTGGCCGATGAACCAACAGGCAATCTGGATAGTCATACCGCATCGGTGGTCTTTGGATTGCTGATCGACCGAGTTCGTCAGCAGCAGGCCAGTCTGATTGTCGTCACGCACGATGAGAAACTAGCCAAAAGGGCGGACAGGATATTCCAATTGGATGATGGCGTTATTTGCGAATAGTTGTTAGTATCGCGAACTGTATGGCAAAAATGCCGTAAATAATAAACGCGTGATATGTCTCGTTTGGAGCAAGTCTATGCAATCCTTGTTTTCCCCGGCAGTCGCCTTGATGAACCGGCTTCGCTACAGCACAAAATTCTTGCTGCTTGGTAGTGCAGTTGTTCTCCTAATTCTGGTTCTGTTGTACTCGGTATTTTCTGCATTGAATCGCGACATCGAGACATCTCGAGACGAATATGCCGGTTTGCAAATGCTCAAGCCAATGAACCGAATGGTTCAGTACATGCAGCTACACCGAGGCCTATCTGCCGCTGTGCTGGGTGGCAATGAGGCAATGAAGGACAAGCGGGCATCCAAGGAAAAAGAGGCGGCAGACGCACTTGCCGTCACCGAAGCTGCGCTAGCGCCAAAATTGCGGGAAACAGCGGCTTGGAAAGCGATTCGCCAGGATTGGGAAGCCATACGCGCTCAGGGTCTTGGCTGGCCCCTCGCTGAAAATATCAAGCGCCATTCGACAATGATTGCCAATGTGATCATGTTCATGGCGGATGTGGCTGATGAAACACAATTGACCCTTGATCCGGTGATGGATACGTATTACTTCATGGACACTGTCGTCACCAAGATGCCGGCAGTATTGGAGCAATTGGGAATGACACGGGCGCGTGGTACCGGTGTTTTGACCAAGAAGGAACTGCCACTCCAGATGCGGATTGATCTAGCAGCGCAAGTGGGTCAGACGGAATCGACCCTGCGTTATCAGAACGCCAATCTCGAGAAAGTGATGAGCTTTTCTCCCCAACTTCAGGCAGCGCTTTCCGGACCAACCCGCGAGTTCGGCGCTGGCATCGAAAAAATTCTGGCCATAGTCCGAGATGACATCCTGGCTGAAAAATTCGCAACTTCGCCGCAGGATTATTTTGCAATGTCGACGCAGGTGATCGACACAGGCTATAAGGTCATGTACGACACGATTATTCCGCAATTTGAAAAGCAACTCGAAGTTCGCATTGCTCAAGCACAGCGCGTGTTGTACCTCGATCTTGGCCTTGCGCTGGCAATTGGCTTGGTGGTGCTTTATTTCGGTTTGGGTAGCTATTTTTCAGTACTCAATAGCGTTGGGGACTTTTCTACCGGAGCGCGCAGACTAGCCGATGGCGACCTGACAGCAGATTTCAAGGCCCTAGGGGCCGATGAACTGCATGGCGCAGCCAGGGATTTCAACGCGATGGCCGTTGCCTTCCGAAAGTTGCTCGGTGGTGTGCAGGGCGATGTCAGGCAACTCAGCCAGGCGGCCGAACAACTAGCTTCGTCCAGCCAGCAGATATCTTCCAGCACGTCCGCCCAGAGCGATTCCGCATCGAGCATGGCGGCGGCTGTTGAGCAGATGACGGTCGGCGTCGACCATATTTCCCGCAATGCCGAAGATGCCCAGCGCTATTCCAGGGAATCGGACGAGGTTGCGGCCCAGGGCGTCAAAATCGTTCAGGCGGTGGTCAGCGAAATCGAAGGCATTGCCCAGACCGTCAATCAGTCGGCTGTCGCCGTCGAGGCGCTGGGGCAGCAATCGCAGCAGATTTCAGCCATTGTCGATACCATCAAGGAAATCGCAGACCAGACCAATCTTCTGGCGCTCAACGCGGCCATCGAGGCAGCCCGTGCCGGTGAATCGGGGCGTGGTTTTGCGGTCGTTGCCGACGAGGTACGCAAGCTGGCCGAGCGTACCGCCAAGTCGACGCAGGAAATATCCGGCATGATCGATTCCATCCAGTCGGACACGGCTACCGCAGTGTCGAGCATGAAGCAGGGCGTGCTGCGCGTCGCAACGGGGGTCGAGCAGGCCCAGTTGGCGGGCGAGACGATCGGCCAGGTACAAAGACAGTCGCGCCAGGTCGTCGATGCCGTCTCGGAAATTACCGTCGCGCTGCGCGAGCAGTCGGCAGCCAGCACGGAAATCGCTCAGAACGTCGAGCGCATCGCCCAGATGGCTGAAGAAAACAACGCCGCAGCCAGCAACAATGCGGATACGGCGAATAGCTTGCGGACGCTGGCTCAGACGCTGAGCGCTGCAATCGCCCGTTTCAGGACCTAAGTATCCGGCGCCGCCGCCAGGCGGCGACCAGATAGATTCGCCACGCCGCCCGCGTGGCGAAATAGCCCAGCACCGCCAGACCGCTGGCCAGGGCGACCAGACCGATGCCCAGCGGCTTGGCGACGGCCAGCATCCAGGCCTGCATCGCCGTCGTCCACGCCACCATGTCGGTCGGGTTGAACGCCGGTGGCGTGATGAAACCATTGCCTTCGCCCAGGAACAGCCGTCCGATCTGATAGGCCGCCAGATAGAGCGGGACGATGGTGAAGGGGTTGGTGTAGAAGGTCACCAGCAGGGCCAGTGGCAGATTGACGCGAAAGACCAGCGCGCAGATGGCCGCCCCAAGCATTTGCAGCGGCCCTGGAATCAGCCCGCAGAACAGCCCGGCGGCAACGGCACCGGCCGCCGAATGGCGGTTCAGGTGCCATAGCCGCGGGTGCAACAGCGACGACTCGAAGGGGCGCAACCAGCGGTTGCGGCGGATCGTTTCGTGGTTGGGCAGGTATTTTTTCAGGTGCCGGCGCATGCCCTTATTATTGCAGCATGCGCCTGAATATTCTCGCTTTCGCCACTGGCATCCTGGCGCTGCAGATGCAGCCGGAACTGCCTGCCTGGGCGCCATGGGCGATCGGCGGCTTACTTCTGGCGCTGCCGGGCTTACGCTGGCGGAACTGGCCGGTGCGCCTGCTGGCGGTTGCCGGGTGCTGCGCGCTGGGATTTTCCGTCGCCGCGTGGCGGGCCGACATCCGCCTGAGCGATCAGCTTGACGCCGCCGGCGAGGGGCAGGATGTCGAGGTGGTTGGCGTCATCGCCAGCCTGCCGCAGGATTTCAGCCATGGCACCCGCTTTGAATTCGATTTGGATTTTGGCCAAAAAAGCGGGCCGACCGTAGCATTTGCCGTTCCGTCGCGCGTCATGCTCTCGTGGTATCAGGGGCGCCGCGACGACGAGCAGCTCGCGCCCCAGCCGGTGCGCCCGGGTGAGCGATGGCGCTTCACGGTGCGCCTGAAGCGGCCGCACGGCAACGCCAATCCCGGCGGCTTCGACTACGAGGCCTGGCTGCTCGAACGCGATATCCGGGCGACCGGCTACGTCCGCCCGAACCCGCCGCAGCGCCTGAGCGAGATGGTCTGGCAGCCCGACTACGCCATCGAGCGCTTGCGCTTCAACATTCGTGCCTCCTTCGCCCGTTTGCTGCCGGAAGAAACCTACCCTTGGGCGGGCGTCCTGGTCGCCCTGGCGGTGGGCGACCAGAAGTCGATCAACGGTGATCTGTGGAGCACTTTCAACCGCACTGGCACGACCCATCTGATGTCGATTTCCGGTTTGCACGTCACCATGGTCGCCGCGCTGTTCGGCTGGCTGGTGTCCTTCGGCTGGCGCCGTTCGCCGCGCCTGGCCTTGGCGCTGCCGGCCCAGAAGGCCGGCCTGCTGGCGGCTTGTGCAGCGGCGCTGTTTTATTCGTTGCTCGCCGGCTTTGCGGTGCCAGCCCAGCGCACCCTGATCATGATGCTGGTCGCTGCCGCGGCAATGCTCTCCGGGCGTATCGTCGCACCGAGCCGGATCCTGGCGCTGGCCTTGCTGGTCGTTTTGCTGGTCGATCCCTGGGCGGTTTTGGCGGCGGGGTTCTGGCTCTCCTTCGGTGCCGTCGGTGCCTTGCTCTATGTTGGTTCGGCGCAGGTCGGCGAGGCCGCCGGCTGGCGGGCGCGGCTGCGCGCCTGGGGCGTCGTCCAGTGGGCGGCGACGCTGGCCTCGCTGCCCATTCTGCTGCTCGTCTTCCAGCAATTCTCGCTGGTCTCGCCGCTGGCCAACGCCGTGGCCATCCCGGTGGTCAGCTTCATCGTCACGCCGCTCGCGTTGCTCGGTGCGCTGGTCCCGTGGTGGCCGATCCTGGCGCTGGCGCATCAGGTCATGGCCGGGCTGATGCTGTTTCTCGAATGGTGTGCCACCTGGCCGGTCTGGCTGGCCCCGGCGCCGCCCTGGTGGGTGGCCGTCGCGGCCGGTGTCGGTGTGGCGGTCTGCCTGCTGCCACGTGGTTTGCCCGGGCGCTGGCTGGGCGCCTTTCTGATCCTGCCGGCGTTGGCGTGGCCGGTGGCCCGGCCGGCTGATGGCGAGGCGTGGATAACCGTGCTCGACGTCGGGCAGGGTCTGGCCAGCGTCGTGCGGACGAGGGAACACACGCTGATCTATGATCCCGGGCCGCTCTACAGCGCCGAGTCGGATGCCGGACAGCGGGTCGTCGTGCCCTACCTGCGCCATCTCGGCATCGACCGCGTCGACCTGCTGATGGTGACGCACCGCGACAGCGATCACTCGGGCGGCACGGTGTCGCTGCGGGCCGCGCTGGCCGTCGACGAGGTCCGCTCGTCGGTGGCCGGGCTGGGCCAGCCCTGCATCGCCGGCCAGCGCTGGGTCTGGGATGGCGTTGCCTTCGCGGTGCTGCATCCGGCGGCGGAGGCCTATGCGGGTGAAGCAAAACCCAACCATTTGTCCTGCGTGCTGCGCGTCGAGGCCGGCGGACGACGGATGTTGCTGAGCTCCGACATCGAGGCGCCCGACGAGGCGGCGCTGCTCCAGCGTTACCCCGGCGAGCTGGCTGCCGACGTCCTGCTGATGCCGCACCACGGCTCGAAGACTTCATCGACGCCCGACTTTCTCAAGGCTGTCGGGGCCGGGCAGGCGGTGATTCCGGTCGGCTATCGCAATCGTTTCGGCCATCCGAAGGACGAAGTGACAGCCCGCTACGAGGCCATGGGAACGCATCTCTGGCGAACCGATCGCGACGGTGCCGTGCGCATCGTCCTCGACGGCAAGGGGGTGGCCCTGTCCGGCTGGCGGCATGAACGTCGCCGCTACTGGTACGGTCGGTGATACATTGGCAGCGGAGGTGGAGATATGCAATTCAAGCAACAAACCGTGCAATGCATCGGGCCGTCCGGCCTGCACCGGATGGCCTATGCCGAATGGGGCGCCCGCGACAATCCGCGGGTTCTGATCTGCGTCCATGGCCTGACCCGCAACGGCCGCGATTTCGACGCGCTGGCCGAGGCGATGTCAGCGCACTACCGGGTCATTTGCCCCGACGTGGTCGGGCGCGGCCAGAGCGGTCGCCTGCGCGATCCGGCCGGCTATGCGATTCCGCAATACGTGGCCGACATGGTGACGCTGATCGCCCGCCTCAACGTCGACAGCGTGCACTGGCTGGGCACCTCGATGGGCGGCCTGATCGGCATGGCGCTGGCGGCGCAGGAAGGGACGCCCATCCACAAGCTGGCGCTCAACGATGTCGGGCCGCAGATCACCAACGAATCGCTGCAGCGCATTGCGACCTATGTCGGCACCGATCCGGACTGGGCGACCTTCGACGAGGCGCTGGCTTACGTCAAGCTGGTCAGTGCGCCATTCGGGCCGCTGACCGAGGCGCAATGGCACCACCTGACGGAGACGAGCGTGCTGCAGCGTCCGGATGGCCGCTGGGCCTTCCGTTACGATCCGCGCATTGCCGAACCGTTCAAGGCCGCCTTTGCCGGCCAGGAGATCGACCTGTGGCCGCTCTACGAACGGATCGCCTGCCCGACGCTGGTCGTGCGCGGCGCCGAGACCGACCTGCTGACCCGCGATACCTGGCAGCGCATGGGGGCCTGCGGGCCGCGGGCGAAACTGGCCGAAATTCCCGGTGTCGGCCACGCGCCGATGTTCATGTCGGACGACCAGATTGCCGTTGTCCGCGACTTTCTGCTCAGCGCCTGAGGACTCGGGCCGGCTTCAAGCGCCGGCCGCCTTGATTTCGCGGGCCAGCGGGTCCTGGCGGTAGTAGCGCCGGAGCAGGTCGTAGAGCTGCGGGTATTCGTCGGCCACGACATCGGGAAGCTCGAAGAAGCTTTCCGACAGCACGGCAAAGAACTCGGCGGGCGTCTCGCTGGCGTAAGGATCGATGATCGTCTCCTCGTCGGCGTCGACGCGCCCGCAAAAGTGCTCGTAGGCAGCGAAGAAGACCTCCTCCCATTCTGCCTGGCCGATGCCGCTGTGCAGCGCCGGAATGCCGTCGGCCTCGCCGTTCAGCATGTCCAGCTTGTGGGCGAACTCATGAATGACGACGTTGTAGCCGTCGCCGGCCATCTGCACGTCGTGCCAGGAAACGATCAGCGGTCCGCCTTCCCAGGCTTCGCCAGAGAGCACGTCGGCGTATTCATGGACGATGCCGCTTTCATCCTCGACCTGCCTTGGCACGACGAATTCGTTGGGATAGACGACGATGCCAACCCAGTCGTGATAAGCGTTCAGGCCGAGCTTGAGGATGGGCAGGCAGCCCTGGGCGGCGATCGAGACACAGATTTCGTCGCTCAGCTCCAGGCCATCGGCGGTGCTGAATTCCTTTTCGGCGAGAAAACCCTCGGCCAGCGTCTTAAGTTGCCTCTGCTCGTCAGCGGGCAAGACATCGAGAAAAGGCAGCGAGGTGATGACGGCCGCCCACAAGCCGTCGGGGATGAGGTTCGACTTTTTGCCGCGGAGCCGGTCGAGCAGTTCTCTCATTTTTTCATGGTCAGCCAGATGCCGGTGAAGATCAATCCGATGCCGAGATAGTGGTACCAGAAAGGAATTTCGCCGAGAAACAGGAAGGAAAGCAGGGTGCCGAAGACCGGCATCAGGTGGATGAACAGGCTGGCTTTGTTGGCACCGACTTCGGCCACCCCCCGGTTGTAGAAAATATACCCGATAAAGCTGGGAAAGACGCCGACATAGGCGAGCGAGGCCAGCGAACCAAGATGCACGTTGATGTGGCGGCCCTGCGCCAACTCCCAGGCATAGGCTGGGACCAGCGCAGCCAGGCCGATGGCGGTGATGGTGCCGAGCATCAGCATCGGGTGCACGCCGGCCGGGCGCCAGGCAAGCACCACGGTATAGATCGCCCAGTCGAGCACGGCGACCAGCATCCAGGCATCGCCCAGATTGAGGTTAAGGTGGGCCAGCACGGCAAGATCGCCGCGCGAGACGATGGTCAGCGCCCCGCACAGCGAAATGGCGACACCGACGCCTTCGAGCCGCCGCAGGTGTTTGCCGAGAAACAGCCAGGAAATGGCGATGGTGGCGATCGGGATGAAGGAATTGAGCAGCACCGCGTTGGTCGCCCCGGTGTATTGCAGCGCGACGTAGGCGAAGGTGTTGTAACCGCCGACGCCGAGCAGGCCGAGGACGAGCAGCGGCCGCCAGCCCTGTTTCAGGAGCGGCCACTGGGTTTTCAGATGCGGCAGGGCGAGCGGTAGGACGAGTAGCAGGGCGATGGCCCAGCGCCAGAAGGCCAGCGCCATCGGCGGTACGTCGCCGCGGATGCCGCGGCCAAGGACCATGTTGCCGGACCAGAAAAGGGCGGTCAGGGTCAGCAGCAGGTAGGGGTGGGCGAGAAATTTGGGCATCTGCCCGTGATTATGCCTGATGCCATGCGCCTTGCCGCTTGGGGGAATCCCCCGGCGTAAGGAGTTGACCCAGGCCAATTGGCTTGCCGCGGACAGGGCTATAATCCCATCCTATGGTCTCCGTCGTTCATTCAGTCGCCGCCACGAGCGACTTCGAGCAGTTCCTCGCCACGCTGGGTGAAGGGCTTTCCGTTGCCGAGGCGGACAGCCTCAAGGCCACCGTCGAATACGCCTGGCAGATATATGGCGACAAGACGCTGGGTAGCGGCGAACGCATCTGGTCGCACGCGCTGGGCATGGCGGTTATCATCGCCGGCCTCAAGCTCGACGCCGAATCGCGGATGGCTGCCGTGCTGTTTGCCATTCCCGGGTACGTGGAACATGGCATCGCCGCTATCGAGGAGCGCTTCGGCAAGCCGGCGGCGCACCTGGTGCATGGCATCTCGCGGCTGAACAAGCTGCGCCCGATCACCAAGGGTTTCGTCGCCACCAATATCGAAGCCGGCGAGGTCAATCCGGCCGAGATGAAGGCGCAGGTCGAAGTGTTGCGCAAGATGCTGCTCGCCATGGTCGAGGACATCCGCGTCGTGCTCTTGCGCCTGGCTAGCCGGACGCAGACCTTGCGCTTCTATGCCGCCAACCCGGACGAACTGCGCGTCCAGGTGGCGCGCGAGACGCTGGAACTCTATTCGCCGCTGGCCAACCGGCTTGGTGTCTGGGAACTGAAGTGGGAACTGGAAGACCTGTCCTTCCGCTTCATTCACCCGGAGACCTACAAGAAGCTGGCCAAGATGCTCGACGAGAAGCGCAGCGAGCGCGAGCAGTTCATCGTCGATGCCGTGGCAAAAGTGCGTGCGGAACTCGAAGCGGTTGGCGTCAGGGATGCCGAAATCTACGGCCGCCCAAAGCACATCTACAGCATCTGGAACAAGATGCGCAAAAAGGGGGTCGAGTTCTCCGAGGTCTATGACGTGCGCGCGCTGCGCATCATCGTCGACGACGTCAAGGACTGCTACACCGCGCTCGGCATCGTGCACAACCTGTGGCTGCCGATACCCAAGGAGTTCGATGACTACATCTCGAATCCCAAGGGCAACTACTATCGCTCGCTGCACACCGCGGTGCGCTGCCCGGACGGACGCAGCCTGGAAATCCAGATTCGCACCTGGGACATGCACAAGCATGCCGAACTCGGCGTCGCCGCTCACTGGCGCTACAAGGAAGGTAGCAAGCACAGCGCCGAGGACGACTACGACGAGAAGATCGCCTGGCTGCGCCAGCTGCTGACCTGGAAGGACGAAGTCGCCGACAGCTCGGACTGGGTCAAGCATTACAAACAAGCGGCGCTGGACGAGACGATCTACGTCATCACGCCGCTGGGCAAGGTGGTCGACCTGCCGGCCGGTTCGACGCCGGTCGATTTCGCCTACCGCGTCCATACCGATCTCGGCCATCGCTGCCGCGGCGCCAAGATCGCCGGCCATCTGGTGCCGCTCAATACCTCGCTGGAAACCGGACAGGAAGTCGAGATCGTCACCGCCAAGCATGGCGGGCCGTCGCGCGACTGGCTGAACCCGGCGCTCGGCTACATTCACACCAAGAGTGCCCGGGTCAAGGTGCGGGCCTGGTTCTCCAACCTGGCGCTGGAAGAAACGCTGGCCGAAGGCCGCGGCCTGATCGGCAAGGAACTGCAGCGTGCTGGGCAGACAGGCGCCAACATCGAGGAACTGTCGCACAAGCTTGGCTTTGCCAAGGCCGATGACCTGTACATCGCCGCCGCCCGCGGCGATCTCAACCAGCGCCAGTTCCAGGCCGTCGCCAAGGGCGGCGACCTGCTGGCCGAAACGCAGCTGCCCGACGAAGTGGTGGCCCGGCCGAGCAAGCCGGTCGAAGGCAACCAGGGCATCCTGATCGTTGGCGTCGACAAGCTGCTGACTCAGCTCGCTCGCTGCTGCAAACCGGCGCCGCCGGACGAGATCCAGGGCTTCATCACCCGCGGCAAGGGTATCTCCATTCACCGGATGGATTGCCCCAATTTCGCCAACCTGGCGGCGCTGCACCCGGAGCGGGTCATCGAGACCGATTGGGGCGGTACGACGACCGGCGTCTTCGCCGCCGACATCATCGTCGATGCCCACGACCGCCAGGGCCTGCTGCGCGACATTTCCGAAATTTTCACCCGCGAAAGGCTAAACGTCGTTGGCGTCAATACCCAGTCCAAGCAAGGCAAGGCGCACATGAGCTTCACCGTCGAAATCACCAACCTGCCGCAGTTGCAGAAGACGCTGACGCTGATCCACGACGTCGAAGGCGTCGTTGGCGTGCGCCGCGCCTGATCGTCAAGGAGTCCGCATGAAAGGCAATTTCGCCGCCATCGCCCTGGTCGTCATCGGCGCCGTCGCGCTGGGTGTCAACCTCGACCTGTTCGAACTCGACCTCGTCGCGCTGATCCGCAAGTGGTGGCCGCTGGCCCTGATCGCGCTGGGCATCGGTTTGTTCGTGACGCCGGACGACGGCAAGCGCTCTTCCTGAACACAAAAAAACGCGGCCCTCAGGCCGCGTTTTGATTTTAGCCCTTTTTTCGGGCCGACCGCGCCCCAAAGGAAGTCCCCTTGGGGGATAGCATTTGCCCTCAGGCGCCGCCCAGCGTCACCATCAGTTCGCCCTGGGCGTTGTGCGGTTTGCTGCGCGACGAGCGGCGGCGCTGATAGCTGCCCTGGCTGTTCATTTCCCAGCCCTGCTGGTTGTCGGCCAGGTAAAACTTGAGGCCTTCGGTGATGACACGCTTTTTCAGCTTGGGGTCGAGGATCGGAAAGGCCAGTTCGATGCGCTTGAAGAAATTGCGCTCCATCCAGTCGGCGCTGGACAGGTAGACGGTTTCCTTGCCGCCGGCCAGGAAGTAGAAGATGCGGTGGTGTTCGAGGAAGCGGCCGATGATGGAGCGGACGCGGATGTTCTCGGAGAGCCCCGGGACACCCGGACGCAGCATGCAGACGCCGCGGACGATCAGGTCGATTTCGACGCCGGCCTGCGAGGCTTCGTACATGGCGTTGATGACCTCGGGCTCGACCAGCGAATTCATCTTGGCGACGATGCGCGCCTTGCCGCCGGCGCGGGCGGTTTCGGCCTCGGCCTGGATGCCGGCGACGACATTGGGTTGCAGCGTGAACGGCGCCTGCCACAGGTGTTTCAGCGTCCGCGCCTTGCCCAGCCCGGTCAGTTGCTTGAAAACCTCGCTGGTGTCGTGGGTGACTTCCTCGTTGGCGGTCAGCAGGCCGAAATCGGTGTACAGCCGGGCGGTGCGCGGGTGGTAGTTGCCGGTGCCGAGGTGGGCGTAGCGCTTGAGTCCGCCTTCTTCACGGCGGACGATCAACAGCGCCTTGGCGTGCACCTTGTAGCCTACGACGCCGTAAACCACGTGGGCGCCGACTTCTTCCAGCTTGGTCGCCCAGCTGATATTGGCTTCCTCGTCGAAGCGCGCCATCAGCTCGACGACGACGGTGACTTCCTTGCCGTTCTGGGCGGCGCGGATCAGCGATTCCATCAGCACCGAGTCGGTGCCGGTGCGGTAGACAGTCATCTTGATGGCGACCACCTGCGGGTCGGTCGCCGCCTGGCTGAGGAACTCAATGACCGGCGCGAAAGACTGGTAGGGGTGGTGCAACAGGATGTCGCCCCGGCGGATGCTGTCGAAGATGTTGGCGCCTTTGGCCAGGCCCTTGGGCGTGCCGGGTACGAAGGGGCGGAATTTCATGTCCGGGCGATCCACCCAGTCCGGCACCTGCATCAGGCGCACCAGGTTGACCGGGCCATTGACGCGGTAGAGGTCGACCGGCTTGAGTTCAAACTGGGCGAGCAGGAATTCGGTCATTGCCGGCGAGCAGTTCTCGGCCACTTCGAGGCGCACGGCGTTGCCGAAGTGGCGCTGCGGCAGTTCGCCCTGCAGCTTGGTGCGCAGGTTGGTGACTTCTTCCTCGTCGACGAACAGGTCGGAGTTGCGCGTGGCGCGGAACTGGTAGCAGCCGAGCACGGTCATGCCGGTGAACAGTTCGCCGACGAATTCGTGGAGGATGGAAGACAGGAAAACGAAGCCGTATTCGTAGCCGGCCAGTTCCTCGGGCAGGCGGATGACGCGGGGCAGAACGCGCGGCGCCTGGACGATGGCGGCGCCGGAACTGCGCCCGAAGGCATCCTTGCCTTCGAGTTCGACGGCGAAATTGAGGCTCTTGTTGAGCACGCGCGGGAAGGGGTGCGAGGGGTCGAGCCCGATCGGCGTCAGCACCGGCACCATTTCGCGGATGAAATAATTGCGGATCCACTCGCGCTGCGCCTCGTTCCAGGTGGCGCGGCGCAGGAAGCGAATGCCTTGCTCGGCCAACGCCGGGAAGAATACGTTGTTGAGGTGTTCGTACTGCTCGTGGACGATGGCATGGGCCTCGGCCGAAACGAGGCGGAAGGCTTCCTGCGCCGTCTTGCCGCCGGTAGTGACCACCGGCGTGTTGGCGCGAATCTGCTCCTTCAGCCCGGAGACGCGGATTTCGAAGAATTCGTCGAGGTTGCTGGAGACGATGCACAGGAAGCGCAGGCGTTCGAGCAGCGGCATCCGCTCGTCTTCGGCCTGGGCCAGCACGCGGCGATTGAAGGCCAGCAGGCCGAGTTCGCGGTTGAGATAGTTCTCGGTCGGGAAGCGGGGTTTTAGTTGTGCGTTGGTCATCGCGCGCTCCAAGTGTTTTCTTAAGTATAGGCCTTAAGTCCATCATTTTGTTGCACTTATGTTGCAACTCGATGACAGTGGAGCGGCGATGCTACGGTCGGCCGGAAAAACCGGCCATTTTCAGGCGCTGCGGCTGGCGTCGCTGTCCGGCAGCGGACCGGGATCCAGGGCGGCGAGCAGGGTGCCGAGCTTGGCCTCGGTTTCGGCCAGTTCGTGCCGCGGATCGGAGCCGGCGACGATGCCCGCACCGGCCTGCAGTTCGGCGCTGTTGCCGTCGATCAGCGCCGAGCGCAGGGCGACCGAGAATTCGCCGTCGCCGGCCGGGGTCAGCACGCCGAATCCACCGCTGTACCAGCCGCTGCGCTGTTCGCCATGGCTAGTCAGCCAGTCCAGCGCAGCCGCTGCCGGGTAGCCGCCGACGGCTGGCGTTGGGTGCAGGGCGCGGACGACATCGAACAGCCGGGTGCCCGGCCGTGCCTCGGCCGAAATCCGGCTGCGCCAGTGGGCGAGCAGGCCGGCAGGGTGTTCCTCAATGGCGCCGACGTGCGGCGGCGCCTCGCACAAGGGGGCAATGGCGTCGCAGATGGCGCGGACGACCAGCGACTGTTCATGCCGGTTCTTGCTTTCGGACAACGCCAGCGAGCCGGGCCAGGCGGTGCCGGCCAGCGCGTCGACGTCAATGTGCGCACCGCGCAGGCGGACCAGACGTTCTGGCGAGGCGCCGAGAAAGGTCTGCTGGCCGTTGCAATGGGCGTAGATGACGCCGCCGGGTTGTTGGGCGATCAAGCGGCCGAGGATGGTGGCCGGCGCGAAGGGGCCGCTGGCCTGGAGCTTCCGGCTGCGGCTGAGGACCACCTTGGCGACGCGACCGGCCGCAATGTCGCGCAGCGCGGCGTTGACTCGGGCGATCCAGGCGCGGTCGTTGAGTAGTTCAGGCCGGCCGGGCAGCAATTGTGGCGCCCCGGTCGCCGGCGGGCTGGCCAGCATGGGCAGACATTCCGCTGTAGCCTGGGCCAGCCGCCCGGCCGGCGCACTGAGCGTGACCGAGCAGTCGCCGTCGATGCAGTGGAGCAGGATGGCCGGGATGGACAGCAAGGCGTTGGGTAGCGGCGCGTTGCTGGCGGCATCGAAGGCGAAACCGGCGAAGGCCAGGGCGGGGCCATTGTGCCGCCAGTGCCGGCAGAAACCGGCATAGGCGTTGTCGAGCGCCGCGAAACGGTGGGTGCCGGCCGTCGCCACATGCAGCGCGTGGCCAATGGCCAGCCGGTACTCGCAGCGATCCGGCCGGGCGCGGTACCAGTGGGGCTGGTGGGCCGGCAGCAGATCGAGCCAGTCGGTGTCGCAGCGGCCGAGCGGGAGATGCAGGCTGACCGGCGCCGAATCCGGCGCGCCGGCCGCCAGCGCCTGCAGGCGCAACAGGGTTTCGGGGGCGGTGAGCTGACGGCGCAGGGTGTGGATCATCCTTGAAGCCTCATTTGGACGCGGCTGATGGTGCGTTTGGGCGGGATGGCCGGCGCGAAGCGACGACGTGGCAGGCTCGCGCCTGCAAGGAGGAACGCCAAAGCCGGACGCCCGACCAGACGTGCCAGCGGCCGCGTAGCGCCGTCACCCAACGGCTGAATCGCCTCGAAGGCACGAAGGTTTGTATTCATGCTGCTGGTCAATGAGGGATAAGCGGTCAAGTGAGGTTTCAAGGATCATTGCTTTTCCCGACCGGCGATGCGGCGCAAGCTGGGGCGATCGAACTTGCCGGCGGCGTTGCGCGGCAGGCTGTCGAGACGGTGAAAGCGCCGGGGCTGGGCGGCTGACGGCAGGTGCCGGCGGGCGTGTTCGAACAGATCGGCCGGCTCTACCCGGCCGACGACCAGGGCGACGACGACGTCGCCCCAGACCGGGTCAGGCAGGCCGGTAACGGCGACATCGTCAACGCCGGGGCAGGTGGCCAGGCAGGCCTCGACCTCCTGCGGGTGGACGTTGCAGCCGCCGCTGATCAGCATGTCGTCGGCGCGGCCGAGTACGCTCAGCCGGCCGTCGGCATCGATGGCGCCGAGGTCGCCGGTGGTCAGCCAGCCGTCGCTGTCGACGCCGCTGCCGTCGGCGTAGCCGAGCATCACCTGAGGGCCGCGGAGGGCAATCCGGCCGTCTTCGCCGATGCGGATTTCGTGGCCGGGCAGGAGGCGGCCGACCAGGTTTTCCCGCCACGGGCCGTCGTCCGGCGTGTGCGCCGCGATCAGGGCAGCGGTTTCGCTCATGCCGTAGCTGACGACCAGCGGCCAGCCGGCCGCACTGGCCTTGTCGTAGAGCTGGCGCGACAGCGCGGCGCCGCCGATCAGCGCAACGCGCAGGCTGGCCGGCGGCCGGATGCCGAGATCGAGCAGCCGGGCCAGCATGGCGGGGACCAGCGAAATGTGGGTGACCGGGTGGGTAGCCAGATCGAAGGCGACGGCCGCAGCGACGAAGCCGTCGTGGAGCAGTGCGCCGGCGCCGGCCCGGGCGCAGCGCCAGAGGATGGCCTGGCCGCCAACGTGGTGGAGCGGCAGGCAGTTCAGCCAGAGGTCGCCGGCACGCAGGCCAAGGCGTTCGTTGGCCGCGACTGCCGCTGCATTGAGCTGGGCATTGCCGAGCAGCACGGCACGCGGCTGGCCTTCGCTGCCGCTGGTCGAAATGATCAGCGCGGTGTCGGGGGGAGGGCGGTCGATGCTTGGCGGCAGAATGCTACGGTCGGCCGGAAAAAAGGGCCTTTTTCGCAGGCTGCAGGCGGCGGCGAAGGCGGCCAGCTGCAGGCTGTCGCCGGTGCGGATCACCGGCGTTTCATTGACGTCGATCTGCCGGCTCAGACCTTCGACATGATCGAGCCAGTCGGCAAAGCCGTGGCGGCGACCGGCGCTGATCACGGCCGTCGCCTCCGGCATGGCGATGGCGGCGTGCTGCAGAAGTCCGGCGAGCGTGGCGGGGGCTGTCATAAGCTTTCGATTATAGAATTGCGATGTCGCCTTCAAGGCGAGGCAGATCAATAAAATGTCTTACGATAGGCGGTTTGCTGACATGCGCCTGCGGGCGAAAACCTTCAGGGAGTGGGATATGCGCCGGACCGGTGGGCTGCGATCGTTGATGGGCCGGGCCTTCGGCTGCTGGCTGCTGCTTGTCGTGCCGGCTGCGCTGGCCGGGACGCCGGGCGAAGTCCTGGTTGGAGAGCAACTGCGCGAGGCGCAGATGAACGGCATCGCCGGCGGCGGGGCCAAGCTCTCGTCGTTTCGCGGCAAGCCGCTGCTGATCAACGTCTGGGCCAGCTGGTGCGGGCCCTGTCGCGACGAAATGGGGTCGCTGGAACGGCTGGCCGGGCGCTATGCTGGCCGGGAGTTCGCGGTCATCGGCATCTCGACCGACGATGATCACGCGGCGGCGGCCCGGTTTCTCAGGCAATCGGGCGTCAGCTTCGCCAACTATATCGACCGCAATCTGGTGCTCGAAAACATGCTCGGGGCGAACCGCCTGCCCCTCACCCTGCTGGTCGACGCCGACGGCCGCGTGATCAAGAAAATCGCCGGTTCCCGGGCCTGGGACAGTCCGGAGTCGATCAACCTGATTACCCAGGCCTTCCGTCTGAAGGCTCGTTGAATTCAGGCGGTCAGTAGGCGTAGAAGACGAACATGCCGCCGCCCAGATCCGGGCTGGCTTTGGAAAAACCCGTGACCAGGTAGGCCTGGAGTTTCCAGTGTTCGTCCAGCTTGTGCGTCGCGAAAGCGGTCGCATCGCGCAGCGGCGCACCGCTATCCTGGACTTTTTGCCGGAAATCGTAGCTCAGCCCCAGCGTTGTGACCTGGGAGACCTTGTACGACCAGCCGACAGAAGTGAAAAAAGGATCCTTCAGATCGGTGCCGGCCGGATCGCCCATCTTCTTGTAGCCGAGGGTGCCGAACAGCGTGCTGCTGCCGAGCATCCGGTAGATTTCGGTCTGCACCGCATAGTCATTTTCGCCGGTGCCGAGGCCCGATGCCTTATCGGCCGTGGCCAGTTTGACCTTGGCAGCCAGTTCGATCAGCCAGGGTCCGTCCTGAAAGACATTCTTGGCGGCCGACAAAACGATGTCGCCCATACCGGAAGCCTTGCGCCGGACATTAGAACCGTTGTCGATGGTCACCCGGTCCGGGCCGCTGCCCGAGACGGCCGACGGGCCGTTCGATTCAACGTAAGGAATGGTGGCGCGCAAGGTCCAGTCGCCGAATTCATATTTGATCCCGAGCGGGACAACCAGGGTTTCGGTGCTTTTCGTTTCACCGTATTTGCCACTCGAATAGTCGAGGCCGGTGCTCAGCGTTAAGGCACTTTCGGCGTGGCAGGGCGAAATCGCTAGTGTGGCGAGCAGCGGAACAACAATCGTCTTCAAGAGGAGCCCCTTAGTTTTCTTCGTTTGACCACTTCGTTCGAGTGGTTCGCTGGATGCTACGGCAACAATCAATGCCGATTCAATGCCGTTCGACCCGTTCAGGCTTCTCGACCTTCTCGACCTTCTCGACCTTCTCGACCTTCTCGACCTTCTCGACCTTCTCGACCTTCTCGACCTTCTCGACCTTCTCGACCTTCTCGACCTTCTCGACCTTCTCGACCTT
>Ga0075163_10000397_pt1 | contig 55422 bp, 49 predicted proteins | sample JI1023141ADNA_FD_71478 | JGI IMG/M metagenome (GOLD analysis project Ga0075163, IMG submission 71478) | Wastewater effluent complex algal communities from Wisconsin, to seasonally profile nutrient transformation and Carbon sequestration -... | ecosystem: Engineered > WWTP > Effluent > Algae... | reverse complement strand
GTGTCCGAGCGGCCTAAGGAGCACGCCTCGAAAGCGTGTGTGGGGTAACCCCCCACCGAGGGTTCAAATCCCTCCGCCACCGCCAATCTTCGCCCGGCCGATCTGTCCCTGAGCGGGTCCTGGTGAATACCTGAAAAGTCTCGCGGGGATGTCCGGCTGATCTACCCTCATTCCATCATCCGACGCCCCGATGCCCACCTCGTCGAGGGAGTTGCGCTATTGCGTAGCGTTGCGACAGCGCGTTCCGCGCAGGTCCCGCTAACGGGCATCCGGACCGAAGGGAACTCATGGAACTGATCTCACCTACCGATTCGCTCTTCTTGCTGGCCGAATCACGCGAACACCCCATGCACGTCGGTGGACTTCAGCTGTTCGAACCGCCGTCGGACGCGGGACCCGACTTCATTCGCGACCTGTATCAGAGCATGCTCGCCAACGACGACGTCCAGCCCACCTTCCGCAAGCGGCCGGCCGAACTGTTCGGCGGCATCGCCAATGTCGCGTGGTCGTTCGACCACGACATCGACTTGGAGTACCACCTCCGCCGCTCCGCCCTGCCGTCACCCGGCCGCGTTCGCGAACTTCTCGAACTGATTTCCCGGCTGCACGGCGTCCTGCTCGACCGGCACCGCCCGCTGTGGGAAACCCATCTGATCGAGGGCTTGAACGACGGTCGTTTCGCGGTCTACACCAAGGTCCACCACGCCTTGGTCGACGGCGTCACGGCGATGAAACTCATGAGCCGGTCGCTGTCGCCGGACCCGCTTGATCACGACATTCGGGTCCCCTGGACCACCAAGCCGCGCCGGCGCGGCAGGCAGGCACCGACGTCTCCGTTGGGGGAACTCGGCAACTTGCTGGGCTCCGTTGCCACACTTGGTCCTTCGATACTCACAGTGGCCCGCGCCGCACTGTTGGAGCAGCAGCTGACGCTGCCGTTCGGCGCTCCTAAAACGATGTTCAACGTGCCCATCGGCGGTGCCAGACGCGCAGCAGCACAGTCATGGCCGATCAAACGCTTCCTGGCGATCAAGGGAGCCGCCGGGGTGACGCTGAACGACGTGGTACTGGCCATGTGCGCGGGGGCGCTTCGAGCGTATCTGCTGGAGCACGGTGCGCTGCCGGACAAACCACTCATCGCGATGGTTCCAGTGAATCTTCGTTCGGCCAATGACAATTCGACGGGCGGGAATCAGGTGGGCACGATCCTGTGCAACCTGGCCACCGATCGCGACGATCCTGCCGAGCGCCTGGAAGCCATCCACGCGTCGATGCGCGGAAACAAGGAAGTGTTCTCCCAGCTTCCGAAGTTGCAACAGCTGGCCCTGTCAGCCTTCAACGTCGCACCCATGGCGCTCACGCTGGTTCCCGCTCTGGGGTCGGCTGCGCCGCCACCGTTCAACATCGTCATCTCCAATGTGCCCGGCGCCCGCGAGCCGCTCTACTGGAACGGCGCGCGCCTCAACGGCAACTACCCGATGTCGATTGCAACCGAGGGTCAGGCACTCAACATCACGCTCACCAACAACGCCGATAATCTCGACTTCGGCCTGGTCGGATGTCGTCGTAGTGTTCCGCATCTCCAGCGGCTGCTGGGCCATCTTGAGGATTCACTCGCCAGCCTTGAGAAGGCCGTCGGCGTCTGAGGACCTCACTCGGGAGTACCGACGAGCACGCCCTCGACCGTGCCCTCCGTGGTGACCAGCAAGCCCCGTCCAGGTGACAACTGTTGGGCGCTGCGCCGGCCGAACACCTTGACCGCCTGTGGATCGTTGTCCATGAACAACGTCGGAGCCCTTGAGCCGGTCAGCTTTTGAAGGAATGGGCTCATCGCCGAGACGCCGGCCCAGTTTCCGGGGAGCCGGGCGCAAATCACATGCAGTCCGATCTCGCGGCTGCGTTCGATCAATGACCACAGCGGCGCCGTCGCCGCTGCCTTACCGAGCCCACCCGCTGGTCGCAGCTCGTGTTCATCGTCAATGAGAACGAAATGATGTGGTCCGTCCCAGGCAGGTCTGGACAGCAGTTGCTCCTGGCTCAGCCCCGGCGGCGGAAGTCTGTCGCGCAGGGCTGAGGCGAGCTCGCCGAGCACCCGGTCGATGTCGTCCGGCGTATAGGCGTACCCACGCACATGCGGACCTGTGATCTTCCCGATCAAGGCGGTCTTGGGATCGATGATGGTGATCTGCGCCTGGGCGGGCGACAGTCGATCGGCGATGGACTGCCCGAAGGCGGTCAGAGCACTCGTCTTTCCACAACCCTGCCGTCCCACGATGAGGAGGTTCGACGTGTGCAGCGTATCCAGCACGACTGGTTGCAGCGCCGTCTCGCCGATCGCAAACGGGATGCCGAAAGCGTCTGCAGTGTCGTCTCTTTCGGAACCCCCGGCATGACTGGAGAGAACTTCGCGCAGCGTGATCCGCTCGGGAAGCCGCGCCAATGTGCCGAGCCTCTCGGCACCCGAGGTAGAAGACAGGACTTCGCCGATCCCACGGGTGGCGATCCGTTCACCGCTGGAACCGATCAGCTCGGGCACGCCGATCAGGAGTTCCTGACCTTGTCGCGTGACCCCGAAGCCCGGCCGGTCCAGCGTCTGCCGAGCCGCTCGCCGGTGCGCCATTCCGGTGCCCATCTGGGTCTCGTCGGGATTGCTCAATCGCAACTGGATCCGCGCATTGGAGACACCGAGCAATGCCTGCTTCTGTCCGATGAGCCACCCCGACGCACTCGTCACCACATGCACACCATACGAAAGTCCCTGGCGTGCAACAGCTATGGCACGGTCACCGAAGCCACCGTCCTTGTCGTAGAGATCGCCGAAGTTGTCGATGACGAGGAAGACGTCCCCGAATCTGTCGTCCGGATCGGTGCCGCCGGCTGCACCGCGGTGGCCGAAGCGCCGCTCGCGGAATTCTGCGATGTCCAGCTGGTATCGCTTGAAGGCATCCTCGCGCGCACGGATGATTCCTTCGACACTGGCCAACGTCCGTGACACACCTTCGGTGTCGGTCACACTGACAACGCCCGCGACGTGGGGTATGGCCTCGACCGGATACAGCGAGGCTCCCACACAGAAGAATGTCACCCGCTCGGGCCGATACATCAGTGCTGCGGACCCGACGAGCGTCATCAACGTGGTCGACTTTCCGCGTTGAGCCGTAGCGACAACCATGACGTTGTCCATCTCGGCATCGATCGCATGTACCCGCTGCGTGTGTTCTTCCGGGAAGTCCTCGATGCCCACGGGGAACACGAGTCCCGGATTCTCGCCGTAATCGACCCACCACGGCTTACCACGCCACCGCTCGACCAGCGCGTCGACGGTTTCGGCCTCCTCGAGAGGAGGCAGCCAGATCTGGTGTGGCGCACGCGCACCGTGCGCATTCAGTGATTCGCGGATCACGTCAAGAAGCTTCTTCTTTTTGAATCCGTCTGGGTGATAGAGGAATTCGTCAGGCTGCTCCGGCAGTTCAGTGTTTTCGAGTGCCGCGCTGTCGGCGGCGTCGAGAGGCTGGTAGTGCCATGTCAGCGCACGGGGTTTCGTGAAGCCAAGACTGACCGACGCAGCGGCGGATCGCTTCTGTTTCGGAACTACGAAGGGCGCGGAGACGTAGAAGCACCTGAACTGTTCGAGATCTCGAGGTCCCACTTTCAGTAGCCCGTATCCATTCTCCGTCGACGGTAGATGCAACGCCGCATCACTGCCGATGACGTCACGCGAGTCTTCGGCAGTCTCCGCGCGCAACGCCACCCGAAAGGCGATGTTGCTCTTCGCCTTACTCAGCGACGAAAGATCCAGCCGCTGGCCACCCAGCGTGAAGAAGACGTTGCACCCTCGGCCCTCCTGTCCGATGTGGATGACCAGGTCTATCCACTCCGGATGGTGATGGAAAAGCTCCAGATATTCGTCGATGATCACCAACAGGATCGGCACCGGCTCCAGATCGCGGCCCGCCAGGCGCATCTCCTCGTACTCGTTCGCGTCCCGGGCACCGGCATCCTTGAAAAGGCGGTAACGCCTGGCAATCTCGCCGTCGATGGCCTTGCGCATCCGTTCAGCCAGATGGCGATCGTCCTGGCCGAGGTTGGACAACGACCCCGCCACGTGGGGCAGACCTTCGAGATCTTGCGCAGCCGACTCGAATTTCATGTCGACGAAGATGACGTTGAAGGTCTCGGGTGAATGGGTGAGCGCGATGCCATTGCACAGCGACAGGAAGTATTCGGACTTTCCCGATCCCGACGTGCCCACCACCACCGAATGGAACCCGTAGCCGCCGAAGTCCTTGGCCCGCAGGATCACGTTCTGGATCTCGCCGTTGGGCTTCACTCCGACGGGGATCACAGCCCACCCCGGATCGCCTCGTCCGCGGCTTTCAGCCCAGAGCTTGTCGACATCGAAATCCCGGGGATCGCTGATGCCCAACGTCTTCAACAGTTCCGCACCTTGGCTGCCCGTGTCCAAAGGTGCCGCGGTGGTCACCGGCGACCAGCGTGCGAGAGAGCGGGCAAATCGATTCGCAGTGGTCTCGGGAAGCGAGTCGGCCACACAGTAGAACGCGCCCCGATGGCTCAGCCGACCCCGGGCCAGTTCGAACTTCTGGTCGTCCTCGGCAAACCCGACGCCGACTCCATTGCGGGTTGCCATCCTCAGCACCGTGATTCCGGCCATTCCCTTTCGGCCGGTCACGCCCTCCCACTGCTCAGGGGTCCCCGCAGCATCATCGACAATCACCCAGTGCGGACCCAATGATGGCGCGCCCGAGAGGTGTCGAGCATCGTCAAGGGGAGACAACGCTGCCGTCGGACTCGGTGCCATGGCCGGCGTGGGCGGAGTCCACGGGCCACGGCCCTTACGATGCAGTTCGGAATCCAGGGCATCCTCCAGTTCGGTGGGCGAACTGAAGACCAGACGCCGCATTCCGGATGCGTCGAACATCTCGTCGTGCTGGCTATGCGGCAGCCAGAGCAACCAGCTCCAGCGCTCCGGGTGACGTGTCACAACCATCAGCTTCAGATCCCCGGGGCTGTGGAACGCGGCCAACCCGCACAGCACAGCTCGAATGAATCCCATTAGTTCGTCAGGGTTTTCGCCGACCACACTGAATCCCGGCCGTGACCGCAGATCCACCACCTTCCCGATTCCGCGGATGCGCGTCTGCTCGACGATGAAATCCCGCAGCGCACGGCCCGTGACTGGTTCCAGCTCCTCGCCGATGGGCACCTCCGGCAGCTGGACCGATACGCCGGAATCCGCAGCGGCCCGGACACCGATCCCGAATCGGACATCGAGAAAGTCCGGGTCGCCCGGCCGCCGCTCCCACATGCGCGGGCTCCCGATGATCGTGTCCAGCCGCCGCGGGTCACTGTGAATGAACAGTTCCCTGGCACGAAGACTCCGTGCGCAGCGGTGGACTTCGTCACGATCGTCGTCCAGTTGGCGAAGGTACTGCCTGCGCTGTTGCTCCTGCTCGCCCCAACTGATGCGCCGCCCCCGGCCGAACCGGCCGCTGAACATCAACGCGCCGAAACCAACCAGTCCGATCATCGGGAACAGACCGGACTGCAGTGACCGGACACCAGAGGTGTACATCACCAACAGCGTTCCGACGATGCCGATCAACAATGCGGGCAACGCGATCATGAGCAGGATGTTGCGCGGCTCTCGCTCGGGCAGGGCCAAAGGCGGTGCCACCGCGATCCGGACTGGAGGCACCACGGGAGCGGCTATGCGGGGCCCCCGAACGAATCCCTTCTTGGACATGGTCACCGGCTCCCGTCGGAATTGGTGCCCGGCGCAATCGGCGCCGCCGAACCACCCGCGTCGATAGCGTCACGTGCCAGCAATGCGGCTGAACGCACTATCGCCGGACCTGGCGCGAAAGTGCGCAAAATGGGCCACGGGGCCTGCACAGCCCGGCTTGGATCAATCCCTAACGCCTGCAAGGTATCTCTGTCCCACTCAATGCCGTAGCGAACCCCTTGCGGCGACACCCAGAACAGGCTTTCCCGCGTATCCGACGACGCGACACCACTGGTGGAAGCCACGAAATTCGCGGCGTCATTCACTATCAATGTCTCGTTGGCCTCCGTCGATTCAGGATCACGGCTGTCCCGGACCAGGCGAACGATGTGGGTGTCCATGGCCTGCGGAGTCGGAAGCCCGCGTCCACTGAATACGGTCACCACTGCCTGTCTATCGGTGGACTGCTTCTGCCATCCGACACATGTCACCGGATTTGCCTTCACGTCGACGAATTCAAGCTTGCGGCTCGGATAGAAGTCGACGTTGAGAACATCCACCTGCGGAATGCCCACGACTTTGTCCGGCGATACGACCTGCGGCGCAATGACGCCCTGGCTGTCCGCAGTACGCAGGAGGTCCGCAACGAACGAGGTGATCTTCTGCACGCCATCCGACAGGAGTACGTAGAAGCCGCTCGCGGCGCCATTGGCATCGTCAGTCTCCAACACCCGGCCCACGACCGCATCCGGCAGCCAGTGTGACGGTGTGCCTGCGGCCGGAATGGCCGGAACCACAAGGGGTTCGGTGGCGGGCAGTGCATCGAATAACGCAGTGGACATCTCAACAGGAGTAGTGGCTCCCGGATCGAGGCCCAAGTTGAAGGCCACCGAGCGGTCGGTGAGGTCAATCTGTGTTCGTTGCCCATTCCAGATCAGGTAAGTGTCGCCCCGATGCGTTGCGAGGATCGCTCGTGAATCCTGCAGTGGGCGGGCCCGGTCGCCCGTCAATGCTCCGGCTATCGCCGTCACCGTGGCCGGTCCTGCAGTACCGCCTGCAGGCGCGGTATCACACAATGACCACGCCGATACCGTGTTGGCGGAGACCGCCAAATCATCAGGTAGGCCGGGGATTCCAATCATTGGGCCCGTCGGATGCTTGGCGATTTCCGTCGCGGTGACCCACGTGGGCGAGCCTGCACTACCCGTCGCCAATCGCGCCGACGTCAGATTGAGCGCCGGGTAGAGACGGTTGTCGATCCGCGCGTACAACGCACCTGTGTCGCGGTTTCCGACGATCGCGGACTGCCCCACGAGTCCGGCCGGCTTCATGAAGTGCAGCAGGCCCATCCATCCGCAGCCGATCAACACCAATACGACGGACAGCGCGACAGCCGCCTGCTGCTTTCGGTCGTCGTGTTTCATTCGCACCGAGAAGCGGGTGATCGCCGCACGGAGTCGCCGGTTGTAGAACAGGTGACCGGAATTCTGGTCTCGGTTGGACAGATTCAGCGGCAAGGTGGTGGTCCTTTCGGCACCAGAACCGGCCGCTGTCAGTGCAGTCCGGTCCCGTAACGAACCTCGTTGTCGGTCTGAGCTTCTACGCGTAGCGCTGCGAACGCCGCATTGAGGCGTTCGGCGAGTTCGTGATGGCCGTACTCGGTCATCACAGTGGGATCCAAAGTCAGCTCGACAAGCTTGCCGTCCGAGTTCGCAACGGCACGAACATCACCCATGTCCACGCTGTAGGTGATCGCCTCTGCCTGTGCCAGAAGGGCTTCCCAACGATCGGCTGCTTCGTTCAGTTCACGCAACACCGCGTCGACGATGTCCCGACCGCTGAGATCTCCCTGACTATCGGGCCCCAACATCCGCCCAGTCTGGTCCAGCATTGCTAAGTCGGTCAATTCAGGAACTGGCCGCTTCAGCAAACAGACCTTTGACAGGTGACTGGCATCACACCTAGCGTCTGATTCACCACCTGCGCAATCGTGTGGCTGGATCATCGGGGTGAGGCGGTCCGTGTTATGTCGATCGTTAATAGCGGCATTCGAGCGAGCGCGGTCGCGGTCGCGCTCGGCTTGTCCTTAGCGGGACCACACACGCTCGGCACGGCCGCGGCCGACACGGGCGGGTCCAACGCTGCTTCCGCGGGAAGCGCATCAGGACCCGATGCTCGTGCGGCAGCGCGGACGCAACGTCCGGGCGGTTCGGCAACCAGTCGGAGTAAGCGCGCCGCAGTCCCCCCGTCCGCCCCCGCACTTGTTCGCGCGAAATCCGTTGAACCTGTGTTGAATCTGCGTGCGAGATCGGCCAACGCCCAGCCGGGCGTCCGGAGCACAGCCGCCCCACGCGTCATAGCCAACGTCCGTGCGAATGACGCGCTGACCCGCTCCGCCGTTGTAGCCGCGCCGGCGGCTGCCACATTGATCGGTTCACCGGTGAGGCAGTTCCTCGACAGAGTCGCCACCTGGCTTTCGACTCTGCCCTCCAATCCGATCACCAACGCGCTCGAGGGCGGACTTTTGCTGATCCGCCGGACGTTGTTTCCGTCGGTCGACCCGGAATCACCACAGTTGCCGGACGGACCCCAATTAGAGGCGACCGCGCCGACGATCACCATCCACAACACCAGCGCGACCGACACGATGTGGATCTACAACCTCACCACCTCCGGGGACTACAGCATCCCCGCCGATTTCGTCCCGGTCGAGATCGCACCGCTGGGTAGCGCACCCGTGACACTCGTTGTGGGCACCGGCGCCCCGGGTTCCCCGCAGAACCGGATCTACATCGTCGACGGGCCGACCGGGTTCTCGCTTCCTGTCGTCGCCACCAGCGGCGTGGACGCGTTCGACCCGACAGCCCAGACTGCGGACAACTCGTTCCTCAACTACAACTTCATCGAGTACTACCTCTATCCCGCGAACGGTGGTTACGAGTACACGATCGACACGTCGTACATCGACGAGTGGTCGCTGCCGATCCAGTTCAAATTCACCACCAACGGCGCCGACTGGTCCGGCGCCGTCGACGGTACGACCTACGGATTCAACGATTTCGATACGGTGGTCAGCCAACTCACCGCGGCGGGCGGCCCGTACAGCAATTTGGTGTGGAGCGGTTCGACACCGTGGGGACCGCAGCCCCCGGATACGGTCAGCCGGATCATCGGGCCCGACAAGGTGTGGACCCAGCAGTCATTCGAGCCACCGTCGAACATCAACATGAACAGCACGGGCTGGGTTCCCGCGTCCTACCAGACTTTCGTCCAGGGAACAGTGCCTGGATACACGAGTCCCTACGCCTACAACGGCACCCTGTACTCCTCGACCGGCAACTTCAATTTCTGGAAGGACTCGGTCAGCGGCCCGGCCTCGACGCCGTACCCGATCGCACTTCGGACAGCAGCCATCCTTGACGGCTTTCCCGCCGTTGACGGCGTCTACGGATTCTTCACCTATCCCAACGACGAAACGGCCGGGCAGTTCACCAACATCCCCACCGCGGTGTCGCTCGACATCTACATAGCCGGCACTTCCGACGGGCTCACCGACAGCGTGATCGAAGGCGGCACATGGCTCTACTCGACACCGCCTCCGGCGTCTGGATTTCCCAACCCCAACAGTCGAGCCACTCTCACCGGCACCGATGCCACCGACACGTTCATCCTCGACTACCTGTACAAGAAGCCGTATCAAGCGCCGCTGATTCAAGCGAGCACTGACCATCACGACATCGTGGTCATCGATGCCAACGCGTTCGACGCCACCAGTACCTCCGTCGATTTTGTCGAGGTGGCCAACTTCAAGGGCACCCACAATTTCACCAGCCAGTTCGTCTACGAACGTTCCACCGGCAACCTCTACTACATTCAGAATCCCTCGGCCCGCAGATACACCGCGGTTCTTGCGAACCTCGCGCAGAGCGAGATCCTTCCCGAGCACACCATCTACGTCCTCTGAGGCCTGTCGTCCGGATTCCCCGCCGACTTAGCGGTGCCGATTCTGATGGTGATGATGTGTGCGGGTGCCCGGTTGCGGCATGTTGCTCTGGTTCGGGAAGGCCGGATGGGGCGTCGGGACGTGCATAGACGGCCCGGGGTTGGTCGACGTCACGTCCGCGTGAGCGGCATTCGCCGGACCGAAAGCGATCAGTGCCGGAGCTGCAACGAGTACGGCTCCGGCAATCCAGCGGCGGATCCGAGTGGTGTTGGCGGGGGTGTCGGCGGGGGTGTTGGCGGGGGTGTTGCGTGTTGTGGTCATGACATTGATGGTTGCCCGCCGCGGCCTCCGCCAGTAGTGGGCAGAATGTTGTCACGCCACAACTGTGATTTGTGACAGGTCCTGCTCGGTCCAGATCGTCGCGAGGTCGGCAGGCATGTTGCGATGCATCCGGCACATAAGCGTGTGCCCGGCTCTGAGCGACTATCCGCGGAAAAGCGTCGCGTCCACTCGCCGGCAGTAACGTGACGGCGGAAATCCGGCCCCACATCAACCGTGGCGTTACTGTCAGCAGCAAGTTGAGTCGAGTCATTTGATTGAAGCCGGTCAGGTATCGGTGGCAATCGAGCAGTCGCTCAGAGGCGGGCAATTGCATAGCCCTGAGGCAGCCGTCGGGCGCCACACCGGCTGCAGCCCCCCGCCGCGTTAGCGCCCGGTCCCGATGTGCGCCAACAAATCACGGACGGCACCCGCCGGGGGAGTGCGGCTTCCGATCCACACCGCCCGGAATTCCCGGCGCCAGTCGACGCCGGCGACCGGGATCGCACGCAGCCGACCTTCAGCCAGATCGTCGCGAACGGTCAGGCTACTCATGACCGCCGGGCCGGCACCGGCGAGCACCGCTGCGCGAACCGAAGCCGCTGAGGCAAATTCCAGGATGTCTGCGGTAGCCGGCCCGGCTCCCTTGGGTTGATCGACGTCCACTCCACCGAGCAGGTGCCACCACCCGGATCTCCGCGAAACGAGGAAACTCTGGTTCAGCTCCGCGGCGGTCAGTGGCGTAGACCTGCGTGCCCATTTGTGTTCAGGCGGCACGACAACGATGAGCTCGTCGGAGCCAACCACTCGACTGCGCAATCCGTTGAGCGCACCGGGGATTTCGATGAAACCGAGATCGACCTCGCCATTTCGGACCGCCTTGATCGCCTGCTCGCTGTCGGTCGCACTGAACGTCACATCCGGTGCGACCACACCCAGACGCTGGGCGGCAACCTGCATGGACACCAGCCAACGGGGAAGCAATTGTTCGGCGATGGTCAGACTTGCTGCGATCTTGATGCGCGCACGGGCTGCCTCCCGCAATGAGGCCAGGCCGGCGTCGAGCAGACTCGCGACATCGAGAACCTGATTCGCCCAGCCTGCGACAACGCTGCCCGCCGCCGTCAGACTCGATCCGTGCGTTGTACGCGTGACCAGGCGAACGCCCGCCTGCGACTCGATGGACTTAAGCCGAGCTGAAATCGCCTGTTGGGTAAGCCCGAGCTCACGGCCGGCGGCGCTGAGACTTCCGGTCCTGGCGATGGCCGACAAGACTTCGAGCGCACCGAGATCGGGCATCCGCGGGCTCAACGGCATAGGAACGATCGTATCCGCGCAAGCCGCGACGGCCTCCTCGGCACATGCGAGTCAGATCAGTAGCAAGGCTCATTGCCGGGGGTGTAGTACGGCACCCCCGCTGCGGTGTAGCACGGCGGCCGGCCCTCGGCCCGCTGCCGCCACTCGTCAACCGCATCCGCGACAATCACGCTGCCCACCACACCCGAACCAATCGGCGGCACACAGCCGTTCACCTCTACCGCAGGCCCGCCCACATTGCCGCAGACCTCCGCATGCGCCACGGATACATGGGTGACCGGTAGCACGGCGGTAGCCAGGCCGAGCAACAGTCCGACGGAGAGTTTTTTCATGGCCGCATGTTAACGGCGGCACACCACTACATTCGGGCACGATGCAGAAAGGCGGGCAAACCGTGACGCAAGTGTCGCAATCCGCGGATTCCGCTGACGGGGATTCCACTGACGGCGTGCCACTGACATTTCGCTATCCGGTCGCCAAGACCGGAACCAGCCATGCGCGACTGCGCAATCGGGTCCTGCGGTACACCGGTATCGATCTGTTTCCTACCGACGCTGTCGCCGCGGCATTCAAAATCGGCCTCACCGAAGGTGATCCCGTTGCCGAGCGGTTCGTTGCGGAGACCTACCACGGTGAACTCGGCGCCAGGAAAGCACGGGATCTGGTCGAAGAAGCGATGCGGGTCGGAGTCCACAACGTCCCCGACGCGCCGGAATCCATGCGAGCGCTGTTCGAAGAATTCGAACTAGTTCCGGAGTGGGTCGACCCCGATTTGGTCGAGGAAGGAGCCGCCGTCTGGCGCCGTTGGGCCTACGCGTTGGGGGCAGTGGGAAATGCCGGAACCATGGACACCTACACCGAAGGCTGGCTGGCGATGCCACTGTCGCTGTCTGGCGGGTATGCCGGCGACAGGGCACTGCATCGCTACCTGGAGACGACCCGATGGTGGATCGAGGTCTGCAAACCCGGTGCGATCCTCACACCGGGATCACTGGCTCGCAACATCTCCCTGCACGTGCGGATCATGCACGTCAGCATTCGCGAACGGGTCAAGGGCCACGCCGAGTGGGACCACGAGCGCTGGGGTCTACCGATCAGCCAGTCGGCGATGCTGCTCACACTCCTGGGCGGAAGCGTGGCACCGGCGCTGGGGTTGACCCCGCTGGGATACCTCACGTCGACACGGGAAGCGCGCGCGGTACTCCACTTCAATCGCTACTGCGGACATCTCGTCGGGGTGCGGTGCGCTGACTATTTCCCGCAGACGGTCATGGACGCCTGGCGCATCCTGTTCATGGCAGACGCCGCGCGCAGCTACGACTCGGGAGACACGGCCACCGAACTGGTCGAATCGTTCGTTCCGGCGTTCTCGCCCAAGGAGACTCAACGCGGCCTGGACAAGATTCGGGCCAAGTACCACTACCGCATTCAGGCCGGTTACGCCGGCCTGTTCATGCTGCCGTGGAATCGGCGGCGATACGACCTACCTGCGGCCGGCGCCGGTATCGCGATGCTCTTGCTTCGAGCGCCGGCGATCGCCGCCGTCGAAATAGCCCGTCGCGTGGTTCCGGGTGTCGACAGCCGATGGCAGCGGTTCGCCCTGGATCGCTGGGAGCGTTGGTATCAATGGCAGTCCGGTGGAAAAGCTGCTGAGTTCAAAGCAGCGAATCCACTCCGGCGCTGAGTGTTTGATCCGGAAGCTTCAGGTCCGCAGATAGGGCCCGAGTAAAGTGTCCCAGGCATGCGCGAGCTTTTCGTACTCGTCCTGGCAACCTTCGGCACGATCTTCCGGAAGTAGCCCGTCGGTGACCAGGTCCGCGGCCTGGTCCGGGTCCGCCCCGTACGCCCAGCACTCGAAGTTATACATCCGAGCGCGGTCGGGCGTGTGGGCGTCGGCAAGCGCACTGTCGTCGACCTCGCCACGTTCCTCGCTGCTGTCCTTGTACAAACGTGCCGTGTTCTTCACCGCGTTGATGGAGGCAGCGTCGATCTTCCCGTCGACGGGACGCAGGAGCAGGTAGGTGGATGCCTGATCGGCGACATCCTCCTTCCGCCCGGTAGCGGGAAGGTCGTAAATGTTGACCACCATGTGGCCGGACTCGTGGTAGAAGGCTTCCATCTCGGTGTCGAATGCAGACTGTTCCGGATCCGCATCGCCCAGTTTGGTGAACACGTCCAAGGCGTTGGTGGCGTCTTCGTAACACATCGTGATGGATCGTTCGCTGGTGCTCCAATAGTCGTTCGGCTCACCGCATTCCGAAGCCTTGAGCGTGATGTCGTAGGGGAGTTTGAGGGTTTGGTTGATGTCATCGGCCAACTGCTGGAGGAGATTGTTGCCCTCCATGAACTCTCGGCCTCTGACAGCCTCAGGAGATGTCGCGTCCTCCAACACCACCGTCATGGTGCCGGGCCAATCCTGGTCCGCGGGGTCTGCGTCAGGCGTGCCGTTCCCGTTGACGTCTGTTGCTGTGGGCGTCCCCGACACCACTTCAGCCGTGGTGATTTCCATAGTCGTCATCTCGGACTCGTTCTTGGCATCGGACCCGTGCCCGCAGCCGGCCAATAGGATCGCGAACGCCATCGCGGCGCCGGCGTGCCCCGAGATTCCCACCATTTACACCTCTCTCGTTCCCACAGCACCCGTAGCCTGAGCGGATGCCACACCTGAGGCTGCCACAGGCAACCATCGAATACTCGGAGTTCGGACCCGCAGACTCCAGTCATCCTCCCGTACTTTTCGTCCATGGCGCGCTCGTCGATGCCCGGCTGTGGTCGACTGTCGCGAAACAGCTTGCCGCTCAGGGATTCCGGTGCATTCTTCCTAACTGGCCGCTCGGCTCGCACACCTCGCCGGTCAACGATAGGGCCGTGCTGTCCCCACCGAGTGTTGCCGAACTCATCCATCAATTCATCGTCGGCCTGGATTTGGCGGACGTGACGTTGGTGGGCAGCGACACCGGCGGCGGCTTGTGCCAATTCCTGGTCGACGCCCATCCCGACCGGATCGGCCGGCTGGTCCTCACCAATTGCGACGCCTTCGAAATCTTCCCGCCATTCCCCTTCGACGCGATTTTCGCCCTGATGCGCTGGGGCACCTCCGTTCGCACTCTCGGGTCGCTGATGCGGGTGAAAGCGCTCCGCCATTCGCCTGCCGGCTACGGCCTGCTGATCAGCAATCCGGATCCCGAACTGACCGCATCCTGGCTCCGCCCGGCGAGCACCAACCCTGCGATCGCCGGAGATTTCGCAGCTCTCGCCCGCGAGATCGGCAAGACCGACCTGACCGCGACCGCTCCGCGACTACACCGCTTCACCAAGCCGGTGACGTTGGTATGGGGGCAGGCCGATCGCTGCTTCACTCCCGAACTCGGCCGCCGGCTTGCGGCCGTTTTCCCCAATTCCGAGTTGATCGAAGTCCCGGGTTCGCGCACTTTTGTTTCGCTGGACGACCCGGGGGCCGTCGTTACCGCAATCGAGCAGATCACCGCCCGCTGAACAGGCTCCACCGCATACTGGCGGCGTGACGAACCCCGAGGCGACGCCACCGGTTCCCCGGCCACCCTCCGACGCTGAACTCGGTCGAGCACTGCTGCTCATCGAACCGATCCGAAAACTGATCAATCCGAGGGTGTACGGCATCGAGAATGTGCCGACCCGGCGCGCTCTCCTGGTCGGGAACCACACGGTGATGGGCCTGCTCGATTCGCCGCTGATGTGCGCGGAGTTGTGGGAGCGCGGAATCGCGGTGCGTTCATTGGGCGATCACGCGCATTTCAAAATTCCACTATGGCGCGATGTCCTCACGGCGTGCGGCGTCGTTGACGGAACACGCTCCACCACATCCGAATTGATGCGCCGCGACGAAGTGATACTCGTGTATCCGGGTGGCGGTCGCGAAGTTGCGAAGCGCCGCGGCGAAAAATACACCCTCCTGTGGAAGAACCGGCTGGGGTTCGCGCGACTGGCCGTCGAGCATGGCTACCCGATCATCCCGTTCGCGGCGGTGGGCGCGGAGGAGGCCGTCGACATCGTGGTCGACGGCGACAACCCGCTGCTCACCCCGACTCGGCTGTTCATCAAGAACGTGTTGGGCAGTTCGGACCCGATGCCCATCATCCGAGGGATCGGCCTCACCCCGATTCCGCGGCCGGAACGGCAGTACTACTGGTTCGGCAAACCGATTTCAACCACGTCCGTTCAAGGGCAGCAGGGCGACGACACCATCGTCGGTGCCGTGCGCGACCAGACCAAGAACGCCGTCGAGGCCGGGATCGAATTTCTTCTCGCGGAGCGCGACGCTGACCCCAACCGCTCGGTGGTGAAGCGCCTGCTGGGACCGGAACGCCGCTGAGCACGCCACTCAGCCAATGCGGAATCGCTTTACCCGCGACGTCGCTCCTGAGACGAGTTCGACCTGGCCCTTCGGCAGTTGGAGATGCGCTGCCAGCAGTTTGGTCGCCGCCTCATTCGCCTTGCCGTCAATGGCTCGTTCGCGGACGTAAATCGTCAACTGACCGTGGGGATCCGCCTCAACCAGAGGACCTTTCCTGCTGCCCGGCTTCACCCTGATCACAATGAAGTCGTCCATTTTCACGACGCTACCTCGGATCAGTGCCAATACCCTTCGTGCGCCTGCGAAGCCTCGTCCTCGAGCAACGGGCCAACCACCGTGACGGGACGCTGACCGTGCAAGAGAACGTCGCGGCAGGGTAACGCGAAGGACGTCTGAGCCGGATCGTCGCCGGTGAAGTGAAATAACCGGCTATTCGACATTCCGTAAACCACCCTGCCGATGCCCGTCCAATAGGCGGCGCCGGCGCACATCGTGCACGGCTCCGTGCTGGCATAGAGGGTCCCGGCATTCATCCCGTCATAGTTGAGTACCCGCCATGCTGCGGCCGTCGTCACCAATTCCGCATGCTGCGTCGGATCGCCGCCCGACATCGACGTCGTATTGCCATGTTCTGCAATCACATTGCCCGAAGCATCCGCGACAAGAGCGCCGTACGGGGCACCCCCGAGTCGTCTCGCCTGGGCCGCCAGGTCGAAGGTGCGCCGAAGCAGAGCGAGGTCAACGGCGTCGTCGGGAAGTGGCTGACTTCGAGCGGGATCGGCTCCGATCACCGCTGCCCCGGCGAATCCGGCCAGAATTCCGAGGCCCATCAAGGCCGTCCGCCGATCCACAGTTCCCATGCAGAGAGGCTATAGCTGACCCCCGCTCCGACGCGGGTCAAGCAGGGCGCGGGCGTCCTTGATCAACAGCAGCAGATGCAGCGGGTCCGTTGGTGAAGGCTCGAAGTCGAAGTTTGCGTAGAAACCTCGGGCCTGCTCATGCACAGCGTGCACCAATAGCGCTCGAACACCGATGATCTCAGCGGCGGCCACCGCGCGGGTGACCGCGTCCCTCAGCAGCGCAGCGCCTAAGCCACGGCCCTGATGCTTGGCGTCGATCGCCAGCCGCGACAGCAGGATCACCGGCACCGGGTCGGGCATGTTGCGGCGCACTCGTCCCGGTGTCGCGTTACGCTCCACCGCCGCTGCGGCCAGCGCGTAGAACCCGACGACGCGGCCGTCGCGGCAGGTCACGAAGCACCGTGAGGCGCCCTCGACGTGGTTGGCCAGAGCCCGCCCGCGAAGGTAGTCATCCAGGCTGGGCTCGCCGCTGTCGAAGCCGGCGACTTCATCGCCCTCGCTGATCGGCCGGGGCGCGCTGTAGCCGCTCACTCGTCGAAGATCGAGGGCTCCGCGAACAACTTCTCCAGCCGCGACTTATGCGATACCGGCCGGTCCAACACCGACATGAACTCCGACCAGGCCGGCGCGTCGAGCATAAACAGCCGGCGATCGGCGAGCACGTCGCGGGCACGTGCCAGCGTCGCGGTCACGGTGAAGTTGGTCAGGTCGGTCCCCTCCACTTCGGCAGCACGACGAATCAACGCGTCTTGCTCAGCAGTCAGGCGCACCGCAAACCGCTCCGTCTTCGCAGCCATACGTCCCATTGTGGGCCCATCAGGCACACGATGCAACGGGTATTGATCGCGGTCCTCACCAGCGGCGATGAACTTTCCCTCTGGAAACCGCGCTCGGACGGCCGCGAACGCCCCGTCTCAGGCGGTCTCGACCTCGGCTTTGATCCGGTTGAGCGTGGTGGTCATGTCCCGGATGTTGCGCCGGGTGCGCAGCTGGCCACCGAAGATGCCGAAGAGGGTGTCGAGCAAGCCGGGCGTCATCCGGAACGACTCGGTGACATCGGTGCCATCACCGGCGGGCGTAAGAAGGTAGTGCCAGTTGTTGATCGCCTTGTCGCCGGCGAGCACCGCGAAACCGAATTCGCGACCCGGCTCACAAGCCGTGACGCGGCACGTCGTCCAATAGACCGGCCCGATCTCGTTGCGCTTGACGTGGCCGCGGAACCTCGCGCCCAGTGCGGGGCCGGTCGCACCGTCCAGCCATTCAGATTCGAACACCTCCGGCGAGTACTTCGGGGTGTTGCGAATGTCGGCGATCAGGTTCCAGACCTGATCGGGCCGGGCGCTCATGTGCACGGTGACCGAACCTTTCATGGCGCGATCCTATCTACCGGCCGGCCCAACGAACAGAAAAAACCCCGGCCGACGGGCCGGGGTAATCCGTAACCCATGAACCGACTCATCTGTAACCGATGACCCGACTCATCACATTGTGGGCGAAGGGGGACTTGAACCCCCACGTCCCGAAGGACACTGGCACCTGAAGCCAGCGCGTCTGCCATTCCGCCACTCGCCCAAAACAACCGGGGGAGCTTATCACGGCTGCACCGGCGCCCACACTTGCAGATTGCTGACCTGGCGCGATACAACGCTCGGAGATCGCCTGCACACCTTCGGCCCACCTGGGCCGATAGCATGCAGGGGATAGGAGTTGCGACGGTCGTCGGCCCGGGTCGGCGCTGAGCAGGTCAGGCGGTGAGATTGGGTAACCAGAAGGGCCTGGTTCAACGCATCGAGCGCAAACTCGAAAACACCGTCGGCGACGCGTTCGCCCGGGTGTTCGGCGGTTCGATCGTCCCCGAGGAAGTCGAGGCGGCGCTGCTGCGCGAAGCCTCCGACGAATTGCACACGCTGCAGGGTGGGCGTGTTTTGGCGCCCAACGATTACGTCATTACCCTCAGTGTGTCCGACTTCCAAAAAGTGAGTGCCGACCGCGATCTCACCACCGATACTTTCGCCAGACATTTGGCGGGACATATCCGGGAGCAGGGCTGGCAGACCTACGGTGATGTCGTTGTCAGGTTCGAGCAGTCCGAGAGCCTGCACACCGGTCAATACCGTGCCCGTGGTGTGGTCAACCCCGACGCGCACCCCCAGCCCCCGAAGAGCGCAGCCGCCCCTCCACAATCGAACCGTGCGGACACCGCAGAACCAGGAGTACTACCGATGAGCGACAACTCAGGCCACCGCGGCGATCAGGGCCAGGGGCGGCCCGCTGACGACTACTACGACGAGCGTCGCGGCCGCCAGCAGGACGACGATCCACGCGGCCGCGGCCAGGAACGCCCTCCCTATCCTCCTGACTACAACCCCAACGACTACCCGCCTCGCGGTGGCTACCCGGACCGGGGCTACGCCCCGGGCCATGAGCAACGCCCGCCCGGCGCTAACTTCGGACCTGGTTATGACCCCCGCTACCAGGGCTATCGTCAGGACCCCGGCCGCCAGGACCCTGGTTACAACGATCCCTACGGTCCTCCGCCGGGTGGCGGTTATCCCGGCAACGATTACGGGCGCGGTCGGCCCGATCCCAATTACGCCCGGCCCGAGGGCCGGCCCGATTCGCGTCAGCCCTATCCGGACCAGGGTTACAACGCTCCTTACGGCCGTCCCGAGTACGGGCAGCCTGATTACCCTCGCTACGAGCAGGGCGGTAATTTCCGTGAACCGGGCGGCCGCGACTACGACTACGGTCAACCGCAGGCGGCCAGCTACGGCGGCTTCAACCAGGGCGAATACCCGGGTGCCGGCGGCGCTGTGACTCTGCAGCTCGATGACGGCAGCGGCCGCACCTACCAGCTCCGCGAAGGTGCCAATGTCATCGGCCGAGGTCAGGACGCACAGTTCCGGCTCCCCGATACCGGCGTCTCGCGGCGTCACCTGGAAATCCGATGGGATGGGCAGGTTGCGTTGTTGTGCGATCTGAATTCGACCAATGGGACGACCGTCAACAATGCGCCGGTGCAGGAGTGGCAACTCGCCGACGGCGACGTCATCCGGCTGGGCCACTCCGAGATCATCGTCAGGGTTCACTGACCTACCCTGGGTAACGGCTTGGCCGAAGCCGTGTGGCTTCACGTCGGTCAGACCGGACGTCGAAGTATCGTGACGGTGCCAGAAGACTGCCGCGACACGGGGACGGAGGGGACGCCGGATGCAGGGACTAGTTCTGCAGCTGACGCGTGCCGGCTTCCTGCTCCTACTGTGGCTCTTCATCTGGTCTGTGCTGCGAACATTGCGTAATGACATCTACGCCCCCACCGGAGCCGTGATGGTTCGCCGGGGATTGACCTTCCGCGGCGCACTGCTACCGACGCGTCAGCAGCGGAACACGGCCCGCTACCTGGTGGTCACCGAGGGATCGCTCGCCGGCACCCGGGTGACGCTCGGGACTCATCCGGTTCTGCTCGGCCGCGCCGACGACTCCACATTGGTCCTGACCGACGATTACGCCTCGACGCGCCACGCCCGGCTGTGCCAGCGCGGTTCCGACTGGTATGTCGAAGACCTAGGATCGACCAACGGCACATACCTCGACAGGGCGAAGGTGACCACGGCAGTGCGTGTTCCGATCGGCACGCCGGTTCAAATCGGCAAAACGGTAATCGAGCTGCGCCCGTGACCCTTGCCCTCCGTTATGCCGCCCGCAGCGACCGTGGTCTGGTCCGCGCCAACAACGAAGACTCCGTGTATGCGGGGGCCCGCCTGCTCGCACTGGCGGACGGGATGGGCGGCCATGCCGCCGGTGAAGTGGCCTCTCAGTTGGTGGTCGCAGCCCTGGCACATCTCGATGACGACGAACCCGGCGGCGATCTACTCAGCAAGCTCGAAGGGGCGGTCCGAGCCGGGAATCAGGCCATCGCCGCACACGTCGAACTCGAACCTGAACTCGACGGCATGGGGACCACCCTCACTGCCATCCTATTCGCCGACGGCCGCATCGGGATGGCTCACATCGGCGACTCACGTGCCTACATGATGCGTGACGGCGAACTGACACAGATCACCAAGGACGACACCTTCGTCCAGACCCTTGTCGACGAAGGCCGGATCACTGCCGAAGAGGCACACAGCCATCCCCAACGCTCGTTGATCATGCGTGCGCTGACGGGGCACGAAGTCGAACCCACCCTTGTCATGCGCGAAGCCCGCGAGGGCGATCGCTACCTGCTGTGCTCAGACGGGCTGTCGGATCCGGTCAGCCAGGAGACCATTCACGAAGCGCTCAAGATCGCCGATGTCACCGAGTGCGCCGACCGCCTCATCGAGTTGGCGTTGCGGGGTGGCGGTCCCGACAACGTGACGGTCGTCGTCGCCGACGTCGTCGATCGCGACTATGGCGGACAGACCCAGCCGATTCTGGCGGGCGCGGTATCGGGAGAAGACGTCGACACGGCGCCGCCCAACACCGCTGCAGGTCGCGCAGCCGCCATAAACCGCCGTCAGAACCCAGTCAAACGCGTTGTGCTGCAACAAGAAGCGCCGCCTAAGCCGAAGTCCAGACGCAAGATGGTCATCATCGCCGCGCTGGTCGTTCTTGTTGCGATCGCGGGATTGCTGATCGGCCGCGCCATCATCCGAAGCAATTACTACGTCAGCGCGCACGATGACACCGTCGCGATCATGCAGGGCATCCAAGGCTCGATTCTCGGCATCTCGCTCCAGGCGCCCTACCTTCTGGGCTGTCTCAACGACCGCAACGAACTCTCGCAGATCAGCTACGGCCAGCCCACCGACAACCTGGGCTGTCAGTTGATGCGTGTACAGGATCTGCGGCCCTCGGAACGCCGGCAGGTCTCCGCGGGTCTGCCGGCCGGCAGCCTCGATGACGCCATCGCTCAGTTGCGGGAACTCGCAAAGAGTTCCTTGCTGCCAACGTGCCCACCACCGGCGCCTCCGAGCCAGACTCCGGGCCCAACTCCCAATCCAGCCCCGGGTCCTACGTCGAGTTCAAGCCAGGCACCAAGTCCGGTGCCGGCGTCGCCGACGACTCCTCTTTCGTCATCCGTCCCCAGCACGACTGTGGCGCAGTCGAGCGTCGCGTCGCCTACGGCCTCCGCCACCGCCGCCGGCCCGACTTCCGTACCTGCCCCGGCGCCATCGACGGCGGCAACACAGACCTCCTCCGCCGTACCCTCCACAACTGCTGTGACAGCGACCACGCCGTCGCCGACCGTCACCCAATTACCTGCTGCGCCACAACAACCGGGCACCGACTGCCGGACGGCGGCATGAGCACACAACCTCAGCCAGCCGTTACCGCATCACCCGCACTTCCCGCCCGCCGCAACACCGAACTGGGGCTGCTGTGCTTCGCCGCCCTGATCACTTTCGTCGCCCTGCTGATTGTGGAAGCCAACCAGGAGCAGGGAATCCGCTGGGATATCGCCAGCTACATCCTCGCGTATCTGACGCTCTTCATCTGCGCGCATCTGGCGATTCGCCGCTTCGCCCCCTACGCGGATCCCGTACTGCTGCCCGTCGTCGCCCTCCTCAACGGAATCGGTCTGGTGCTCATCCACCGCCTCGATCTGATACCGGGCGCCGGGAACGATTCGACCTCCGATCCCACCAACGAACAGCAGATGCTCTGGACCCTGGTCGGGGTCGTGGGTTTCGCCCTGGTGGTCATCTTCCTGCGAGACCACCGGGTGCTGGCCCGCTACGGTTACACCTGCGGTCTCGCCGGGCTTGTGCTGCTGGCCATTCCGGCGTTTCTGCCGGCCAGGTTCTCCGAAACCAATGGAGCGAAAATCTGGATTCGGTTCCCGGGCTTCAATATTCAACCCGCCGAATTCTCCAAAATCCTGCTTCTTATCTTCTTTGCCGCGGTACTGGTAGCCAAGCGCAACGTATTCACCACTGCGGGAAAGCATTTCCTTGGGATGGACATTCCCCGCCCACGCGATCTCGCTCCACTGCTGGCCGCGTGGATCATCTCCGTCGGTGTCATGGTCTTCGAGAAGGACCTCGGCACCTCACTGTTGCTCTACACGTCCTTCCTCGTGATGGTGTACATCGCGACGGAACGCTTCAGCTGGGTCGTCATCGGTTTGGCCTTGTTCAGTGCGGGCAGCGTGATGGCCTACTTCCTGTTCGGCCACGTACGCGGTCGGGTGCAGACGTGGCTGGATCCATTCGCCGATCCCGAGGGCGCCGGTTATCAGATAGTGCAGTCGCAGTTCAGCTTTGCGACCGGCGGTATCTTCGGTACCGGACTCGGCAACGGGCAGCCGGGAACCGTGCCCGCTGCCTCAACCGACTTCATCATCGCGGTGGTCGGCGAGGAGCTCGGGCTCGTCGGCCTGGCAGGCGTGTTGATGCTGTACACCATCCTTGTCATGCGGGGCCTTCGCACTGCGATCGCCGTCCGTGACAGCTTCGGCAAATTGTTGGCGGCCGGACTTTCCTCGACTCTGGCGATCCAGTTGTTCATCGTGATCGGCGGGGTTACGGCTTTGATTCCGCTGACGGGGCTCACCACGCCTTGGATGTCATACGGCGGTTCATCTTTGGTAGCCAATTACATACTGCTGGCCATTCTGGTGCAGATTTCACACGCCGCGCGCCGGCCGATTCTGGTCGGTTCGCAAACCTCAATCGCGGCTGCGGGCACCGAGGTGATCGAGCGCGTATGAACGACTCCCTGCGCCGCGTTTCGGTGACCGTCCTGCTGTTGATCGTGGTGCTTTTGGTCAACGCCACCATCACACAGGTATTCCGCGCCGACGGTCTGCGGGCAGATCCCCGCAATCAGCGCGTTCTGCTCGACGAATACTCACGCCAGCGGGGGCAGATCACCGCTGGCGGTCAACTCCTGGCGTATTCGGTGTCGACCAACGGCCACTATCGATTCCTGCGGGTGTATCCGAATCCTTTTGTCTACGCGCCAGTTACGGGCTTCTACTCGCTCCGTTATTCGAGCACCGGGCTGGAGCGGGCCGACGACGGCATTCTCAACGGTTCCGACCAACGGCTTTTCGGCCGCCGGCTCGCCGATTTCTTCACCGGTCGCGATCCCCGCGGCGGCAACGTGGACACCACACTGGTGCCGCGTGTGCAGCAGGCTGCCTGGGATGCCATGCAACAAGGCTGCAGCGGCGGCCCGTGTAAGGGATCCGTTGTCGCGCTGGAGCCGTCGACCGGGCGCATCCTGGCGATGGTGTCCTCACCTTCGTACGACCCCAATCAGTTGGCCAGTCATGAATCGGAACAGCAAGGAGCCGCGTGGACGCGGCTGCGTGACGATCCGAACTCGCCGCTGACCAATCGCGCGATTTCCGAAACCTTCCCTCCCGGTTCAACATTCAAAGTGGTCACTGCCGCCGCAGCGCTTCAGGCCGGCGTGCCCGACAGCGTCCAACTCACCGCCGCGCCGCAGATTCAATTGCCCAACAGCACTGCCACGCTGGAGAACTACGGCGGCACACCGTGCGGCGACGGGCCTACGGCCCCGCTACGGGACGCCTTCGCCAAGTCCTGCAACACCGCCTTTGTAGAACTGGGTACGAAGATCGGCGGCGACGCCCTGCGCACCACCGCGAGCGCATTCGGACTCGACACTCCTCCAGAGCCGATTCCACTTGAAGTGGCTCAGTCAACCATCGGACCGATGATCGACGCGGCAGCCGTCGGCATGTCGAGCATGGGTCAGAAGGACGTCGCCGTCACACCCCTGCAGAACGCGATGATCGCCGCGGCAATCGCCAACAACGGAGTGGTGATGCAGCCATATCTGGTCGACAGCCTGAAGGGCCCTGATCTGGCTAACGTCAGCACGACCGGGCCGCGCCAGTTGCAGCGTGCGGTATCACCGCTGGTCGCGGCTAAACTAACGGACTTGATGGTCGGTGCCGAACAGAACACTCAGCAAAAGGGAGCTATCCCCGGGGTGCAGATCGCGTCCAAGACCGGTACCGCCGAGCACGGTACAGATCCGCGTAACACCCCGCCACATGCGTGGTACATCGCTTTCGCGCCTGCGCAGAGCCCCAAGGTTGCGGTCGCAGTGCTGGTGGAGAACGGCGGCGATCGCCTGTCGGCCACCGGCGGCGCACTGGCGGCGCCGATTGGGCGCGCAACCATCGCGGCGGCTTTACAGGGGGCCGCATGAGCCCCTGCAGGCGAGCGGGAGGCCAAGCATGAGCCCCCGCGTGGGAGTGACGCTCTCCGGTCGCTATCGGCTGCAACGACTCATTGCCACCGGAGGCATGGGCCAGGTCTGGGAGGCCATCGACAGCCGCCTGGGTCGACGTGTGGCGATCAAGATTCTCAAGCAGGAGTTCTCGTCGGATCCGGAGTTCGTGGAACGGTTCCGCGCCGAGGCCCGCACTGTCGCCATGCTCAACCACCCGGGCATCGCGGCCGTCCACGACTACGGCGAGACGGATATGGACGGCGAAGGCCGCACCGCGTATCTGGTGATGGAACTCATCAACGGTGAACCACTGAACTCGGTGCTGAAGCGCACGGGTCGGCTCTCACTGCGGCACGCCCTGGACATGCTGGAGCAGACCGGGCGTGCACTCCAGGTGGCGCACGCGGCCGGACTGGTGCATCGCGATGTGAAGCCAGGCAACATCCTCATCACCCCCACCGGGCAGGTGAAGCTGACCGACTTCGGTATCGCGAAGGCGGTCGACGCCGCCCCCGTCACGCAGACCGGAATGGTCATGGGTACGGCGCAATACATTGCGCCGGAGCAGGCGATGGGACACGACGCCACCGCCGCCAGCGACGTCTACTCGCTGGGCGTCGTCGGCTACGAGGCTGTTTCGGGCAAGCGGCCCTTCGTGGGTGACGGTGCGCTCACCATCGCGATGAAACACATCAAGGAGACGCCGGCCCCGCTGCCGGCCGACCTGCCGCCCAATGTGCGCGAATTGATCGAAATCACCCTGGTGAAGAACGCGGGGATGCGTTACCGCAACGGCGGCCAGTTCGCCGACGCGGTCGCTGCGGTACGAGCGGGACGACGCCCACCCCGGCCCAACTCCGCACCCACAATCGGGCGTGCCATCCCGTCCAACATTCCGTCGGGTGCTCAAGCCCGGGCCGGAGCGCCCGCACGGACTCCGGTCATGACGACCCGCCCCCGTCCGGTCACCGGCACCAACCGCGCACAACCTGCGCGGCGCACCTTCTCCTCGGGCCAGCGTGCGCTTCTCTGGGCCGCCGGCGTGCTGGGTGCCCTCGCCATCATCAGCGCGATCCTGATCGTGTTGGCCGACCGCGACAAGAAGCAGACCACCCCCGTGGAGCAAACGGTCACCGATACCGTGACCCCCGAACAGGTCGAGCCGCCCGCGCCGGCGGCCCCGTCCGGGTGGACAATCGACTCCCAGACCGGTGATCCCGTCGTTCGCATTCACCATCTGGACTTCACCGCGGCGCCCGCCGTTACCGCCCCGGGGACTGGGCCTGATCGAGACGACGTGATACCGAGATGACCACGCCCGATCCCTTGTCCGACCGATACGAACTGGGGGAGATCCTCGGCTTCGGTGGCATGTCCGAGGTGCACCTGGCCCGAGATCTGCGACTGCATCGCGATGTGGCGGTGAAGATCCTCCGGGCCGACCTTGCGCGCGACCCGAGCTTTTATCTCCGGTTTCGCCGTGAGGCGCAGAATGCCGCCGCCCTCAACCACCCGGCGATCGTCGCCGTGTATGACACCGGCGAGGCCGAGACGGCCACCGGCCCGCTGCCCTACATCGTCATGGAATATGTGGACGGCGTCACGTTGCGCGACATCGTTCACAACGACGGTCCGATGCCGCCCCGCCGGGCGCTGGAAGTCATCGCCGACGCATGCCAGGCGCTGAACTTCAGCCATCAGAACGGCATCATCCACCGCGACGTCAAGCCCGCGAACATCATGATCTCGAAGGCCGGCGCCGTAAAGGTGATGGATTTCGGGATCGCCCGTGCCATCGCCGACAGCGGAACCAGCGTCACCCAGACATCGGCGGTCATCGGCACCGCCCAGTACCTGTCACCGGAGCAGGCCCGCGGCGAAACGGTCGACGCGCGCTCCGACGTCTACTCCCTGGGCTGTGTCCTGTACGAGGTCCTCACCGGAGAGCCGCCGTTCGTCGGCGATTCCCCGGTGGCCGTCGCATACCAGCACGTTCGTGAGGATCCGACTCCGCCGTCGCAGAAGAATCCGGCGTTGCCGCCTGAACTGGACGCCGTGGTGCTCAAAGCCCTGGCCAAGAACCCCGAAAACCGCTATCAGACTGCTGCCGAGATGCGCGCCGACCTGGTCCGGGTGCACAACGGGGAGACACCCGATGCACCCAAGGTGCTCACCGCGGCCGATCGGTCGTCGATGCTGAACAGACCGTCTGCGGCGAGTCAGGGTGAACACACGACGCAGATTCCACGCCAAGCCGTCGTCAGGCGTTCGGACCGCGGTGGTGCGTCAATAGGCCGCTGGATGGTGCTGGTCGCCGTTCTGGCTGTCCTGACCGTCGTCGTGACCGTCGCCATCAACCTGTTCGGTGGCGGACCCCGTAATCTCCAGGTTCCCGACGTCCGCGGCCAAGCCTCGGCCGACGCCATCGCGGCGCTGCAGAACAAGGGCTTCAAAATCCGGACACAGCAGAAGCCCGACAGCTCGGTGCCGCCGGACCACGTCATCAATACCGATCCGGCCGGAAACTCTTCGGCCAGTGCCGGCGACGAGATCACCATCAACGTGTCGACCGGTCCCGAGCAACGCGAAGTGCCCGATGTGGCGACGTTGAGCTACGCCGACGCGGTGAAGAAGCTCAGTGCCGCCGGTTTCGGGAAGTTCAAACAAGCCGACTCGCCGTCAGCGCCGGAGCAGAAGGACAAGGTGCTCAGCACTGTCCCACCGGCGAATCAAACCTCTGCCATCACCAACGAGATCACCATCGTGGTCGGGTCAGGCCCGGAAGCCAAACCCATTCCCGACGTCGGTGGACAAACTGTTGACCTGGCTCAAAAGAACCTCAACACCGTCGGCTTCACGACGATCCTCACTGCCCCCGAGGACAGCCCCCAGCCCGCTGGCGAAGTACTGGGAACCGATCCACCGGCCGGTTCGAACACACCTGTCGACACCCCGATCACCATCAAGGTGTCGAAGGGCAATCAGTTTGTGATGCCTAACCTCGCCGGCCAGTTCTGGACTGACGCCGAACCGAATCTGCGGGCGCTGGGATGGACCGGCGTCCTGGTCAAGGGTGCCGATGTGCCGAACACCGGTCAGCGAACGAACGCGGTGGTAGCGCAGAGTCCGTCACCGGGCACCGGCGTGAACTTCGGCGGTTCGATCACGCTGAGCTTTGCCTCGTAGCCGTCCGCACGGTGTCGGCCACCTCTTGTTCGAGGCGACGAACCAACCCCTCGTCTGGCGCCTCACCGCAATCGCCGAGCCAGTTGGCGAGCATGCGATGACCGCCTTCGGTCAGGATCGACTCCGGATGGAACTGAACACCGTGAATCGGCAGCTCTCTATGGCGCACGCCCATAATGACTCCGCTCCCGGTGTGCGCTGTCACCTCGAGTTCCGGGGGAACGGTGTCGGGAATTATCGACAATGAGTGATAGCGCGTCGCTGTGAACGGATTGGGAAGCCCGCGCAGCACTCCGGTGTCCGTGTGGAGGACGCTGCTGGTCTTGCCGTGCAGCAGTTCCGGAGCCCGGTCCACCGTCGCACCGAACGCCACGCCGATGGCCTGATGTCCCAGACAGACCCCCAGCAAGGGCGTGCCCGAGGCGGCACAGGCCCCTACCAACGGGATCGACGCGCCGGCCCGCTCCGGAGTGCCCGGTCCGGGACTGAGCAGGATTCCGTCGAAGTCGTCGGCGACCGACTCCGTGAGCCGGGGATCGTCGTTGCGCCACACCTGCGCGTTCACTCCGAGTTGACCCAGGTACTGAACCAGGTTGAAAACGAAGCTGTCGTAGTTGTCGACGACCAGAACGCGCATCGTGCCAGGTTACCGACCGCTGGCCCCGCTCGACATCCGGCGCTCAGTAGCCGACCGGACCCGCCGGCTGCGCGTACCGCATCCGCATGGGTTCACCGAAGCCGGCGACCTGGACGTCGGCCTGCTCCTGAACGCTGTAACCGAGGCCGAACCGTACGACGTACTGTTTGTACAGCGTGACCAGGGGAGCGGCCGCCAGAGCGGCCTCCATCTCGGAAGCGTCGCCGATGGCCGTGATGGTGTACGGCGGGCTGTAGGTGCGCCCGTTGAGCAGCAGCGTATTGCCCACACAGCGGGGCGCCGACGTTCCGATGATCCGCTGATCCTGCATCTGGATTGCCTCGGCGCCACCGCTCCACAGTGCGTTGAGAACGGCTTGGATGTCCTGCTGGTGCACCACGAGATCGTCGGGCGAAGCGTCACGCGGGAATCGGCCGTCGGAGTCACGCTGTGCATCGGAGAGCACAACCACCAGACCGGGGCCGTGCACGGGGCTCAGCCCTGCGTCGGGCACCAGCTCATCGGCTCGGGACAGCATGGCCGCCAACGCCGTTCCCGCCGATCCGCCGTGCGTCGTGTCGATGGCAGCGGCAAGGGCCTCACGCTGTGCGCTCAGCCGATCCACCGAATTCTGTGCCTCGTGGACCAGATCGACCAGGCGCGGCGCATCACTGCGACGGATCTCACCGCCGCCCGACACTCCATGGGTTGCCGCGAGGAGCACACCGGCAAGCAGGCACACCACGGGCACACCGAACCGCCACGGCGAGCGCGCGCCCGCCGCGGTTGAGTCTGGGGCGGGCTTCAGCCGGCCTCGGTACCACTGCGTTAATCTCATAGACGATCTGTGCACCATCGTTGCACCAAAATTTCCGTCCCGAAGGTACCCATGCCCAAGTCAAAAGTTCGCAAGAAGAATGACTTCACCGTCAACTCGGTCAGCCGGACTCCGGTAAAGGTGAAGGCCGGCCCCTCCAGTGTGTGGTTCGTCGTGCTGTTCATCGGGCTGATGCTGATCGGCTTGATCTGGCTGTTGGTGTTCCAATTGGCGGCATCGGGATACAACGCTCCACAGGCATTGCAGTGGATGTCGGACCTCGGTCCGTGGAACTACGCAATCGCTTTCGGCTTCATGATCACCGGCCTGCTGCTCACCATGAGATGGCGATAAAGTGGCGTTGATCACAGGAAATGGTGTCGATTGGATCACGTCTGAGTCACGGCCGTTTTCATCCTGGCAACGTGTTGTTAATGCAATGACATCGATGTGATTTATCCCCACTGTTGATAACCGCTGTGGATAACTCGAGCACCCAGGGCATAGGCCCTGCAGGGACAAGTGCAGCAGACTGAGTGGGCTCCCAAGACCCTGGAAATCGCGGCGCTGGCGGCGTTGGGCTTCATGCTCGCCATCTCCAGCGCGGTGGTCGCCACCGATGTGCCGGGGCGATTCCTATCCGGCTTGGCGGGTGCAGGCCTGATCGTCTTCGCGACTGGGTCGTGGCGGGCTCGGCCACGACTGGCAATCACCGCGGACGGCCTGGTTTTGCGAGGCTGGTTCCGGACAGCCACTCTGCGACGCACGGATATCGGATTGATCAGGATCACTGAGTTCCGACGTATCGGTCGCAAGGTACGACTATTGGAGATCGACACGAAAGCCGATCAACTCGTCGTGCTGAGTCGCTGGGATTTGGGCGACGACCCACTGGCAGTGCTCGACGCACTGACCGATGCCGGCTACACGGGCAAAAGCCCGGCCTGAACCATCAGGCCGGGCTGTGCCGGTTTGAAGAAGAAGATCCGATTCCGGATTAAGAGATCGTGACGGATTCGATGACGACCTCATCAGTGGGCCGGTCATTACGGTCCACCGACGTCGTCGCGATCGCCTCGACGACCTTCTGCGACTCGGGGTCGACAACCTCACCGAAGATGGTGTGTCGCCGGTTCAGATGCGGCGTCTGGCCGACCGTGATGAAGAACTGAGAGCCGTTGGTGCCTGGTCCCGCGTTCGCCATCGCCAGCAGGAACGGGCGGTCGAACTGGAGTTCGGGATGGAACTCGTCGGCGAACTTGTAGCCCGGCCCGCCACGACCGGTACCCGTCGGATCCCCACCCTGGATCATGAAACCGTCGATGACCCGGTGGAATACCGCCCCATCGTAGAAGGGCCCGGATGTGCTGCCCGACGCGTTCTCCGAGGAGTAGTCCTTTGTGCCCTGGGCCAGGCCGACGAAGTTGGCGACGGTCTTCGGGGCGTGGTTTCCGAACAGCGCGATCTTGATGTCACCGCGGTTGGTGTGCAGGGTTGCAGTCGCAGTCTGAATGGGGCTCGTAGTCACGGGATCACAGTGTGCCACTTCACCGGAGAGGGTTCTTCGCGGGCCACGGATATGGAAGGGTGAGACTTCCCGGAGTTCGAACCCGGGCACGGCAGGAGGTACCGATGCGCCGCAAGACCGAGATCCGACTCACACCACGTGAACGCCTATCGCGCGGGTTGCGGTACAGCGCGATCGGTCCGGTAGACGTCACGCGTGGCGCGATCGGAGTCGGTGCGCAATCCGCCCGCGCCACGGCCACCCAAGTGCGCCGGCGGTTTCAGGAAGCCCGGGAGGCCGCGGCCGAATGGGACGCCCTTGACGAGCGGGGACCTGTACAACAGGCCGTAGCCGCCGTGCCTCAGGTCATCCAGGAGGTTCGGGCCAGCCATCGGCGTCACCGCCGGCTGTGGGTGTTCGGCGCTCTAGGTGTGCTGAGTGTGGTGGGCGGCGCCATCGCCTTCCGGACTATCCGGCACTCCTCTCAGCCCGGCAGCCACGGCGAGCAATCGACGCTGGCGCCGACCGTTGAGGTCTCACCAAGGCCCTGAGCCCGGTAGTGCCCCTCAGCGTCTTCGATCTGTTCTCCATCGGTATCGGGCCATCGAGTTCGCACACCGTGGGACCCATGCGGGCGGCGGCCAGCTTCGTCCGGTATCTCATCGCCAGCGGCCAGATCGCGGCTGTTTCAGGGGTACGCGTCGATCTGTTCGGCTCACTCGGCGCCACCGGCCGTGGGCACGGAACCATCGGGGCCGTTGTCCTCGGGCTCTCGGGCGCCGATCCCGAAACGGTCGATCCCGCCGATGCTGCCCGCCAGATCGAAGCCGTTCGGACTGCCGGCCGGCTAACCATTGCGGGCCTTCACATCATCGACTTCGACCTCGACGCCGACATCTCGCTGCATGTGAACCGCTTGGACTTCCACAGCAACGGGATGACTTTCGAAGCAGTCGCGTCCGACGGCACAGTGATTGAGCGCAGAACCTACTTCTCGGTCGGCGGCGGTGCCGTCGTCGAGGAGTCCGAATCCACTATCGGCACCGGCCACTCAGGCAACGAAACAGTGCCACACCCCTTCCGGACCGCCCGCGACTTGGTTGCCCTCGCCGAGGAACGCGGTTGCACAATCGCCGTGATTGTCGCCGAGAACGAACGGGCACTCGATCGACACCACGACCAGCGCAGTGCACTCCTGCGTATCTGGACGGTCATGCGCGAATGCGTGACGGCAGGGCTCAGCCACGAGGGCACTCTGCCTGGCGGCCTCCGTGTTCCGCGCCGCGCCGCACAACTCGCGGCGCAATTGGACTCACACCCCGACGATCCACTCCATGTACTCGACTGGGTGACCGTGTGCGCATTGGCCGTCAATGAGGAGAACGCGGCCGGCGGCCGCGTGGTGACAGCGCCGACGAACGGGGCTGCCGGGATCATCCCCGCCGTCCTGCACTACTACGACCGGTTCGTTCCGGGTGCCGACGACGACGGTGTCGTGCAGTTTCTGCTGACCGCAGGTGCCATCGGAATGCTGATCAAGACGAACGCGTCGATCTCCGGCGCAGAAGTCGGCTGTCAGGGCGAGGTCGGCTCCGCCTGCGCTATGGCTGCGGCCGGGTTGACCGCAGTGATGGGCGGTACTGCCCGACAAGTCGAGAACGCCGCTGAGATCGGGATCGAACACAACTTGGGCCTGACATGCGATCCAGTCGGTGGGCTGGTCCAGATTCCGTGCATCGAACGCAATGCGGTGGCGGCCGTCAAGGCGATCACGGCGGCGCGCATGGCGTTACGGGGCGACGGGACGCATCATGTCAGCCTCGACACGGCCATTAAGACCATGCGGGATACCGGCGCGGATATGGCCGACAAGTACAAGGAGACCGCTCTGGGCGGCTTGGCCCTCAACGTGGTGGAGTGCTGACGTCGTAGAGTGCTGACCTGCTTGTTTACTTGTGGAGCCTAGGAGATTCGAACTCCTGACATCTGCCTTGCAAAGGCAGCGCTCTACCAACTGAGCTAAGGCCCCTCGGCGACGCTGGGCGGTTCATCGGGCAAAGAGTGCCAGACCTCACCGCGACTGCGGATCCATCTCACTCCGAGGGCCACCAACACCGCTATTGGCAGCGATCTGGACGCCATACCCACCAACCAGCACATCGTGGGCCTAGGAGGACTCGAACCTCCGACCTCTTCGTTATCAGCGAAGCGCTCTAACCACCTGAGCTATAGGCCCGTATTCGTATACAGACGAGCGCCGAGATTACCGCACAGGCACCCATGTGCCCAAACCGCGGACTTCTCAGTCTCGGTCGGCCAGCGTCACCTCGATACCGCCGACGATGTCGGTGCTGAGGTTGTAGATGAACGCGCCGATGGTTGCCATGGCTGTCAGCAGCACGATGTTGACCAATCCGATCAGTGCGGCGCCGCCGAAAATCGTCCCACTGGACACCAGTTCACCGCCGCCGCCGCTGGTACTCGTCAGCAGATCGCCCACATTGCTGTTCAGTTTGCTCCACACACCCATGCCGCCAAGCACGAGATACAGGAACGCGACCGCGATCATCCACACGAAGAACAAGGCGACAGAGAGCAGGGACGACACCTTTAAGGCGCTCCACGGATCAATGTGGCGGACCTGCAGACTGGCCCGCACCGGGCCCGCCGGGCGAGCCGCAACCTGCACCCGCGGACTCGACATCGCCGGTTTCGGATCGGCCGGCCTCTCACGCACCGGATCCCGCTGCACCGGAGCCTTGCCCATCGCCGAAAGGTCTGGCAGCTCAACCGGATTCACCACCGGGCGAGCGATCTCGGTCCGCTCGGCCGGCTTCTCGACTCGCGCAGTCGGCTGCGCTGGTGCCGCTGTCCCGGTGATATACCGCGACACGAGAGCATCCGTTCCTGCCGGCGGCGGGGGAGCGGTTGCTCCAGCGGGCGGGCGGGTGCTGCGCTGCCAGGGCGGCGCCTCGGTACCCGGGTCTGTCTTGCCAGGCTCATTCGATGAGCTCACCGTCACTCCTTAGCTTTCGACCGCGGTGCTTGGTTCCGAACCCGGTTCAGCCGCATCGTCACCGCTGTCCTGTTCCTCCGCGTTGCGGGCGATGGCCAACAGTGTGTCGCCCTCGCCCAAGTTCATCAACCGGACGCCCTTGGTCTGCCGCCCTGCCTTGCGGACCTGGCGTGCCGCTGTGCGGATGACTCCACCCCCGGAGGTGATGGCGTACAGCTCGCTGTCCTCATCGACGACCAATGCGCCAACCAGACTGCCACGGCGGCGGTCGTACTGAATCGTCAGGATGCCCTTCCCGCCGCGACCTTGGGCGGTGTATTCCTCGATGGCTGTGCGCTTGGCGTAACCACCGGCGGTGGCCACCAATAGGTAGGTGCCTTCTCGCACCACGTTCAGCGACAGCAGCCGGTCGTCGTCGTTGAACCGCATGCCCTGAACACCGGAGGTGGCGCGGCCCATTGGACGCAGTACGTCGTCGGTCGCCGAGAATCGGATCGACTGGCCGTTGGCGGACACCAGCAACAGGTCCTCTTCGGCGGAGCACAACACGGCGCCCACCAGCTCGTCTCCGTCACGCAGATTGACCGCGACGATGCCCCCGGATCGGTTGGAGTCGAAATCGGTCAGCTTGGACTTCTTGACCAGCCCCTTGCGGGTGGCCAAGACCAGATACGGGGCATCTTCGTAGCTCTTGATCTGAATGACCTGAGCGATCCGCTCCTCCGGCTGGAATGCCAACAGGTTGGCGACATGTTGTCCGCGTGCGGTCCGCAGTGCTTCCGGCAGTTCGTATGCCTTGGCCCGGTACACCCTGCCCTGGGTGGTGAAGAACAGGATCCAGTCGTGGGTTGAACAGACGAAGAAGTGCCGCACTATGTCGTCTTGCTTCAACCCGGCGCCCTGCACGCCTTTGCCGCCACGTTTCTGGCTGCGGTAAAGGTCGGTCTTGGTGCGCTTGGCGTAGCCCGTCTCGGTGATTGTGACGACGACGTCCTCACGCGCGATCAAGTCCTCGTCTGAGACGTCCCCGTCGGCCGCGATGATGCGGGTGCGGCGATCATCGCCATACTTGTCGGCGAGCTCGCGCAGTTCGTCGCGGACGATAGCGCGCTGACGTTCGGGCTTGGCGAGGATGTCCTCGAGGTCGGCGATCTCGGCTTCAATCTTGGCAAGGTCGTCGACGATCCGCTGACGTTCCAGGGCAGCGAGGCGACGGAGCTGCATGTCCAGGATGGCCTGCGCCTGGATTTCGTCGATGTCGAGCAGCTCGATCAAACCGGCACGCGCGATGTCGACGGTCTGCGACGCGCGGATCAGGGCGATGACTTCGTCCAGGGCGTCGAGCGCCTTGACCAAACCCCGCAGAATATGAGCGCGTTCGTTTGCCTTACGCAGGCGATATGTCGTCCGCCGGATGATGACGTCGAGTTGATGGGCGACGTAGTACCGGATCATTTGATCGAGGCGCAGTGTGCGCGGCACACCGTCGACGATCGACAGCATGTTGGCACCGAAACTGGTCTGCAACTGGGTGTGCTTGTAGAGGTTGTTCAGAACAACCTTGGCGACTGCGTCGCGCTTGATCTCCACGACGATCCGCAGACCGACCCGGTCACTGGACTGGTCTTCGATGTTGGAGATCCCGGCCAGTTTGCCGTCGCGCACCTGTTCGGCGATCGATGTGATGAAGTTGTCGTGATTCACCTGATACGGCAGTTCGGTGATGACAATCCCCGTGCGGCCGCGTGAATCCTCTTCGATCTCAACCACTCCGCGCATGCGGATGGATCCGCGGCCGGTGGTGTAGGCATCGATGACACCCTGGGTCCCGACGATCAGACCGGAGGTCGGGAAGTCGGGTGCCTTGATCCGCTCGATCATCGCGGCAAGGGTTGCTTCTTCGTCTGCCTCGTGATTTTCGAGGCACCAGTACACGCCCTCCGCCAGCTCGCGGAGATTGTGAGGCGGGATGTTGGTGGCCATACCGACGGCGATGCCGCCAGAGCCATTCGCCAGTAGGTTGGGGAACCGGCTCGGCAGAACGGTCGGTTCTTGGACGCGACCGTCGTAGTTCGGAATGAAATCGACTGTCTCCTCGTCGATTTCGCGGAGCATCTCCATCGCCAGGGGCGTGAGCCGCGCTTCCGTGTACCGCATCGCGGCGGCGGGGTCGTTACCCGGTGAACCGAAATTGCCCTGGCCGTCGACCAACGGGTAGCGCAGCGACCACGGCTGGGCCATCCGGACCAACGTGTCGTAGATCGAGGCGTCGCCGTGCGGGTGATAGTTGCCCATCGTTTCGGCAACCGAACGCGCCGATTTTGCGTGGCTGCGGTCCGGGCGGAATCCCGAGTCGTACATGGCGTAGAGCACGCGCCGGTGCACGGGTTTGAGGCCGTCGCGGACCTCCGGCAGCGCGCGCCCGACGATGACGCTCATCGCGTAATCGATGTAGCTGCGTTGCATCTCGTGCTGGATGTCGACCGGTTCGATGCGATCGCCGGCTTCGCCTCCGGGCGGCAGGGTGGTGTCCGTCATCTACAGTCAGCCTCTATCTGTGATTGATGTGGCAGCAAACATCTGGGGGATCAAACGTCAAGGAAGCGAACGTCTTTGGCGTTTCTGGTGATGAAGCTGCGTCGGGCTTCCACGTCTTCGCCCATCAAGATGGAGAACAGCTCGTCAGCGGCCGCCGCATCGTCGAGGGTGATCTGGCGCAGGACACGGACCGATGGATCCATCGTGGTCTCCCACAACTCCTTGGCATCCATCTCGCCGAGGCCCTTGTAGCGCTGGATGCCGTCGTCGGTGTTGATCCGCTTACCCGCCTTCTTGCCCGCCTCAAGCAATCCGTCTCGTTCCCGATCGGAGTAGGCGAATTCCGGCTCGATGCGCTGCCACTTCAGCTTGTACAGCGGCGGCTGTGCCAGGAAGACGTGACCGTTCTCGATCAGGGGCCGCATGAACCGGAACAACAACGTGAGAAGCAGCGTCGAAATGTGTTGGCCGTCAACGTCTGCGTCCGCCATCAACACGATCTTGTGGTACCTCAGCTTCGCGAGGTCGAACTCGTCGTGGATGCCGGTACCCAGAGCAGTGATGATGGCCTGGACTTCGGTGTTCTTCAGCACACGGTCGATGCGTGCCTTTTCGACGTTGATGATCTTGCCGCGCAGCGGCAGGATCGCCTGGAACATCGAATCGCGGCCGCTCTTGGCCGAACCGCCGGCCGAATCACCCTCCACCACATACAGTTCCGACTTCTTGGGATCGGTGGAACGGCAGTCGGCCAACTTGCCGGGCAATCCGCCGATGTCCGTGGCACTCTTGCGGCGTACCAGCTCGCGGGCCTTACGTGCCGCCATCCTGGCCTGCGCTGACGAAACCGCTTTGTTCACAACAGTTTTGGCATCGCTAGGATTGGCTTCGAACCAGTGGGTCAACTGTTCGTTGCACACCCGCTGAACGAACGACTTGACCTCGGTGTTTCCCAGCTTGGTCTTGGTCTGGCCTTCGAACTGCGGCTCGCCGACCTTCACCGAGATGACGGCGGCAAGACCTTCACGGATGTCGTCACCCGTGAGATTCGAATCCTTTTCCTTAAGGAGTTTCTTCTCCTTGGCATACTTGTTGACGACACTGGTCAACGCAGTGCGGAAACCCTCTTCGTGGGTGCCACCCTCGTGGGTGTTGATGGTGTTGGCGAATGTGTGAACAGACTCCGAGTAACCCGCGTTCCATTGCATCGCAACTTCGACCTCGTGGCCCTCACCCTTGCCGGAGAAGCCGACCACACTGTTGTGGATCGCCTGCTTTGTCCTGTTGATGTGTTTGACGAAATCAACCAGGCCGCCGGGGTAGTGGAACGATCGGCGCTTCACCTTGTGCTGGGCCGTCGCGCCCTCGGCGGCCATCTCTTCAGCCGTTTTCGGGGCCTCGGCGTGGTCACTGACGACCTCGTCGACGATCTCGGCGGGGGTGACTCTCTCGTCAGCGAGGTTGATCGTCAGTCCCTTGTTTAGGAACGCCATTTCCTGTAGGCGCCGGGCGACCGTTTCGAAATCGTAGGTGGTGGTCTCGAAGACGTTCGGGTCTGCCCAAAATCGCAGCGTGGTGCCCTTTTTGTCGGTGGCATCGCCCTGCTTCAGGGTTCCCGGAACGGAACGGTCATAGGTCTGAAACCACTCGTACCCGTCACGGCAGATATCGACCTCCAGCCGTGTCGACAACGCATTGACAACCGACACGCCGACACCGTGAAGGCCACCCGACACCTGATAGGCCTCGGATTCAAACTTTCCGCCGGCATGCAGCACCGTCATCACCACGTCGACGGTCGGCGCGCCGGATGCGTGCATAGCCACCGGGATGCCACGACCGTCATCACGTACTTCGACACCGCCGTCTTGCAGCAGGCGGACGTCGACCTGGCTCGCATATCCAGCCATCGCTTCGTCGACGGCGTTGTCCACGACTTCCCAGACAAGGTGGTGTAGCCCACGCTCACCCGTCGAGCCGATGTACATGCCGGGACGTTTGCGGACGGCCTCCAGTCCTTCGAGGATGGTGATGGACTGGGCGCCATATTCCGCGGGGGCATTCTTGTTCTGGGCAGCCACGGTCGGACAGATCTCCTCGGGGTTTGGAGGCGAGCGGGTTGTGTGGCCGCGCGCAGGTCGTCTATAAGTCTACCGCCAACGGTCGACAGCACCGATTCTCCGTTCGCGTTTCTACACACCCAGTTGCGCCGTGCGGCGCATATTTTCAACCCGGATGCGTCAGGACGCCTGACGAACAACCTGATTGCGTTGGGGTGGCTCTCAGCCGACGCGACTCGCGATACTCAGCCGTAGGTGTCCCGGGGGCCACGTCCAGAGATGTGCCGGGGACCCTTTCGCCAGGACGGTGCGACCGGACCGGTGATCTTGAGGGAAGTTACGACACCATGCCCCACCGCCGCGGCGATCTTCGCCAGCAACTGAGCCTGAACCATTCGTAACTGGGTAGCCCACGCCGTCGATTCCGCGGCGACACTCAAAACACCGTCTACCAAAGAAGTCGGTTCCGCGTGTTCCGAGATCTGTTCACCCACTACAGCCGGCCACTGTGCGAAAACCGTGCCCTCAGCAACCCGCGGCGACCACCCCTGGTTCTTCGCCAGGTCACGGGCGGCAAGCCCGAGCGGCTGAGGATCGCGTTTGTCCGGACCGGGCCCCGACCAACTTCGCCGACCCCGGCCAGATGGCACTCGACGTGGAGTCGCAGAACTTCCTCCGCGGCCGACATCCTTACCCTGATTCCGGGCTGCGCCCCGTGCCTCTTCCAGCACTCGACGGACAAGATCGATACCGTGCAAACCATCAAGTTTCGCCGGAAGTTCCACCGAATCGTCGGGTTCAGTCATTTCGACACCTCCGAAATCTGCGAAGCGCGGCCTGATTCCGTGCCACACATCGAAATCCGGATTCGATTGTCGTGCCAATCCCCAGGAATGTCATCGTCAACCGCCGCAGTGACCAACACCTGCTCCGCATTGGCGGCAACGACTGACAGCGCCCTGCGTCGTGCGCTGTCCAGTTCGGCGAAGACGTCGTCAAGGATCAACACCGGCTCGCTTCCCTCGTTACGCAATAATCCGTATGCCGCGAGCCGAAGTGCCAGCGCCATTGACCAGGATTCACCATGACTTGCGAAGCCCTTGGCGGGCTGGTCGCCGAGCCGCAATTCCAGGTCGTCGCGATGTGGTCCCACGAGGCACACTCCGCGTTCGAGTTCAGCATCGCGTCGCCGACCCAACTCGCTCAACAGTGCGGTCTCGAGTGCCTCGACATCGTGACTCACGGTCTCGACCGCGCTGCGATAGCTGATCTTCGCGGGTCGCGAATTCGGAGCAAGATCCTGATAAGCCTTCTGTACCTCGGGTGCCAGTTCGTTCGTCAACTCCAGCCGGGCGGCCATCAGTTGTGCGCCATGGCCGGCCAAATGCCCGTCCCACACGTCGAGAGTGTCCATCGCGGCACGATCGCTTCGTAACCGTGCGCCCGTCGCTGACTTCAACAGTGCGGTGCGCTGCCGAAGGACCTTCTCGTAATCGGCTCGGACACCGGCGATCCGGGGCCTTCTGATGCTTGCCAACTCATCCAGGAACCGCCGTCGTTCCGACGGATCGCCCCGCACCAACGCAAGATCCTCTGGCGCAAACAGCACTGCCCGCACCGCTCCGAGCACTTCCCGGGTGCTCCGAACCGGCGATTTATTGAGCCGGGCTTTGTTCGCTCGACCCGCAGCAATTTCGATGTCGACCGCGAGTTCCCGTTTGTCATTGACGACAATCGTGGATATTACCGCGCGCTCACATCCGGCTCGGATCAGCGGGGCGTCCGTAGCAACCCTGTGCGAACCGAGTGACGCGCAATACCAAAGGGCTTCAACAAGATTCGTTTTACCAAAGCCATTCGCTCCGACGAACACGGTCGGTCCCGGCGACAACTCCAGGTCCACCTGTTCCCAAGAACGAAAATCACGCAAACCCAAATGCCGCACATACATATCGAGGGCTCAGCCAGAGAGCGGAACCCGTTGCACCGCATGCCCTCCGAATTGGTTACGCAATGCCGAGACGGCCTTCATCGCCGGTGAATCCTCTTGTCGAGACGCGAACCGGGCGAACAGCGAAGCCGCTATCACGGGCATCGGCACACGATGGGCGATGGCTTCTTCGACGGTCCAGCGGCCTTCACCGGAATCCTCGGTATATCCCGAGATATCAACGAATTCCGGATCTTCGGCGAGTGCCCGGGCAAGTAATTGCTGCAACCAGGAACGAACCACAGTCCCATTCGTCCACGCCTGAATAACTGCTTGCGTGTCCTTGATCAGCGGTTCAGCCGCGAGCAGTTCGTATCCTTCCGCATACGCCATCATCAGGCCGTATTCGATTCCGTTGTGAACCATTTTCGCGTAGTGCCCGGCGCCGACCGGTCCGGCGTGAACGAAGCCGTCGGCCAGTTCTCCCGGTGGACGCAGAGTTTCGAAGATCGGCATCACACGAGCGATATCGACGTCACTGCCGCCGACCATCAGGCCGTAGCCTTCCTTAAGACCCCAGATACCACCGGAGACGCCCGCGTCGACAAACGAAATTCCCTTCTCTGCAAGGAATTTCGCGTGCCGGCCGTCTTCGGTATACCTGGAGTTACCGCCATCGATCACAAGATCGCCCTCGGACAACACATCGCGCAACGAGGTGATCGTCTCGTCGGTGATCGGTCCCGATGGAACCATCACCCAAACCACCCTGGGTGCCGCCAGCGACTCAGCGAGCCCGGCCAGACTCGGCACATCGCTGACCTCAGGACGAGGGTCGTATCCAATCACCTCGTGCCCGCCCTGACGCAGCCGCTCCCGCATGTTGAAGCCCATCTTGCCCAGGCCGATCAAACCCAATTGCATAGCAGTTCCTTTCGAACAATCAGCCCGGCAGACGTACCGGCATCAACAGATAGACGTAGTCCGTTTGGATGGCCGGAAATGGCCCTGGACGAACTACCGCGCCGGCACCGCCGTCCTCCCCGGTCGGACGCAGGACCGCAGGCCGACTCGGAGTCGTGAAACCAAAGGTGACGCGTTCGGAGTGGAGCGATCCCAAACCATCGGCAAGGTAGGAAGGGTTGAACGCGATCGTGATCGGTTCGCCGGCGAACTCCACATCCAAGTCCTCCTCGGCACGGCCGACGTCGTCTGCACCCGCCGATAGGCGCAACACGCCTTCGGTGAACTCCATTCGAACTTGCGCGCCGCGATCGGCAACGAGCGCAACACGCTTGATCGCTTCGATCAGCTCGGCTACCGCGATGGTGGCGACGGCGGTGTGTTCGGTCGGCAGCAACTGACGGAATTTCGGGAATTCGGCATCCAGCAGGCGCGTGGTACTGCGCTTGCCACCACTGCGAATGCCCAGCAATCCCTCTTTACCGAAGCCCGAACCCGCCCCCAATGCAAGATGGACATCAGAGGCTGAGGTTCCCGCCTTAGCGACCTCGGCCAGGGTCTTGGCCGGGATAAGGACTGCTGCTTCCAAATCGGGCGACGTGGTCGACCACACCAATTCACGAACCGCCAGACGGAATCGGTCCGTTGCCGCGAGAACCACGGATTCGCCGGAAATCTCCACTCTGATACCCGTCAACATCGGCAATGTGTCGTCGCGACCTGCCGCGATCGCAACCTGCCCGATAGCTTCAGCGAACAGATCTGCCGAAATCACACCGGTTTCCTCCGGAAGTGTTGGCAGCGAAGGGTAATCCTCGACAGCCATCGTCGGCAATGAGAACCGCGCGCTACCACAGATCAACGAAACCCTGGTGCCCTCTGCGCTGATATCGACCGGGCGGGCCGGCAATGCGCGACTGATGTCGGATAACAGTCGACCCGAGACGAGCACACTCCCAGGCGATGCGACTTCGGCCGGAACGTGAACCTCAGTGGAGACCTCGTAATCGAAGCCCGAGATCGTCAGTCCCTCGTCTGTCGCGGTAATCAGAATTCCAGCGAGGACGGGAACGGTCGGCCGGGCCGGCAGATTGCGCGCCACCCAGGCGACTGCTTCCGCGAAGTCTTCCCGCACCAAACGAATTCTCAGGTCGGAACCAACTGTCGTAGTCGCCACGTTGTCCAAAGGTCCCTTCGTTACCGCAACAAGTCCGACTCGTCCGCAGACGGCAGTCAGAAGCACCACCGTAGAGCGTAGGGCGTCATCTGGAAAGCGTTCAGACGGACCTCCGATGTTTGCTCACGAGGGGTGACGGCGTGCTGATCGAGGACTTGTCCCCACGGCTGTTCTTCAAAGAGAAAGTTTGAAAGATTTAAAAGCAATAGTAGTAGGGCCTGTTGGTGCTGTGGATAGTCCGAGATAGGTCCTGGTCAAAGGTTGTGCCGGGGGAGTCGGAGGCTGTGCGTTAGGTGTTGAGCGTTGTGGGACAGAACAGTTTTGGGTGTGGATGGGCTGATGTTGTGAACGGTGATCCCATATTCGCTACTGGTGAACACCTGGTTGTCCACAGGGGTGTCCACAGGCAATTCGTGTGACTACTGATGTAGTAGGTGCCAAAGTTTCTTGAAGAATTTTTCGTAGGGCGGTCTGAGACACCCCAAAACACGGAAGTGATCAGCGCTTGGAGCGCTGACGGATCCGCGTGGTGAGTTCCTTGACGTGATCGAAGACCTCGTGGCGATGGGCCATCTCACCCAAGATTTTCTTCTGGGCGTACATGACGGTGGTGTGGTCACGGCCAAACGCCTGCCCGATCTTGGGCAAGGACAGATCTGTGAGCTCGCGGCAGAGATACATGGCGATCTGCCGCGATTGGGCAAGGGCCTTAGTCTTCCCGGGCCCTCGAAGTTCCTCGACGGTCGTGTCGAAGTATTCAGCGGTGGCAGCCATGATCGTCGCCGCGCTGATTTGCATGGTCCCCGCGCCGGCGAGGAGATCGCGCAGGACGATTTCGGCGAGGGCCTTATCGATGGGTGCCCGATTGAGTGACGCGAACGCTGTAACGCGGATGAGTGCACCCTCGAGCTCTCGAATGTTTCGTTCGATGCTGCTGGCAATCAACTCAAGGACGTCATCCGGGACATCGAGGCGCTCTACCTGCGCCTTCTTGCGAAGGATGGCGATTCGGGTCTCGAGCTCGGGCGGCTGCACATCGGTAATCAGGCCCCACTCGAATCGAGTGCGGAGCCGGTCTTCCAGCGTCGCGAGCTGCTTGGGCGGCCTGTCGGATGAGATGACGATTTGCTTGTTGGCGTTGTGCAACGTGTTGAAGGTGTGGAAGAACTCTTCCTGTATGCCTTCTTTGCCCTCGATGAACTGGATGTCGTCGACTAGAAGGACGTCGATATCTCGGTAGCTACGTTTGAAGGCGACTTTGCGGTCGTCGCGCAGCGAATTGATGAAGTCGTTGGTGAATTCTTCAGTCGAGACGTATTTCACCCGGATGCCCGGAAAAAGTCGTTGCGCATAATTTCCGGCTGCGTGCAGCAAGTGGGTTTTACCGAGGCCGGACTCGCCCCAGATGAACAGTGGGTTGTAGGCGCGTGCGGGTGCTTCTGAGATGGCGAGCGCTGCGGCATGGGCGAAGCGGTTTGACGCACCGATCACGAAAGTGTCGAAGGTGTATCGGCGGTTGAGACTGGTGCCGGGGACTTCGGCGGTCGTGGTGTTGCGGGATCGTTCGGTGAAGTAGGTAGGCCAACTTTCGTGGGCACTGGCGAGCGCTTCATGGTCTTCGACCACTGGAGCCAAATCATCGTCGGAGGTTTCGGACTCGGAACTGGAGGGGTTGAACCGCTGGCTTGGGTCGACGTGGTCGAAGTCATCAGTTTCTTGAACTACCGGAGGAGCGATCCTGACACCGAGTTCGATGGGTTGCCCGAGACGACGACTGAGGACGTCGACGATTTGGGTCCGAAGATGACGTTCGATTTCGATCTGAACGAAGCTGCTCGGCACCGACAGAAGGGCGAAGCCTTCGACGATTGTCAAAGGTTGTACGAGCTTCAGCCAGGCCCGTTGCTGAGGTGTTAGTGGCGCACCGGTCGTGAAACCGCCGGAATCGGATCGGGAGCCGTTGTAGGAATCGATTTCACCGTTGAGCTCTGCAACAACGGAATTCCAGACGGACGCGAACGCTGTGGCACCGGGATCTTCGACCAATGCCGGGTCCCCCTCGCCTACGTATGAGCCGTCAAGATATTACGACGACGAAAGAGCTGTCCACAGGGTTATCCCCAGTTGTGTACAGATGGTCGCTCTATCTTGCAGCGCATGGGCGATGCATGTCGGGCCGGCTGAACGATGCAGTCGTTCGGTGTCGGCCTGGCAGGCCTGTATCGGTCCAACATTCTCGCCGTATTCGTCTGCGGCCATCTCGATCTGAAAACGGCCCCGGCAGAAGCTAGCAGGCTTTGGGGGCCGTCGCCAATAGTTGTTGGACATTGTTCGGCGACTCTGCCGGACACCGCACTTCGGGTGTGCCGCTGGCGATTTCACTGCAGTCACAACCGTCACTCTGGATGGTGTGCTGGATGCGGGTTTGACCAGGCGAACAGACGTCAGTACCCTCGAACAGTCGCCCGGACGTTGGCGATACGGCTGCGACCGAGTTACTCGGATCAGCGCCGGTTACACAGTGCGAAGCAGAGCTTAGCGGCGATCGTGTTCTTGTGAATGCGGACGTGATCGCCGGGTTCAGCAAGGAGAGAAACCATGGCCAAGGGGAAGCGGACCTTCCAGCCGAACAATCGGCGTCGTGCACGTGTTCATGGTTTCCGGTTGCGGATGCGCACCCGTGCCGGCCGTGCGATCGTGTCCGGCCGGCGCCGCAAGGGGCGCGAGTCGCTCACTGCCTGATCGCCGAATCAGGCTTCGTGCTGCCGGCTCAGTACCGGATGACACGGGCTGCCGAGTTCGATGCCACGGTCAGACGTGGGGTGCGGGCGGTGCAGCCCGACATCGTCATCCATGCGCGACATGAATCCGATGTGAACGAACCGGATATTCCTGGACCCCGAATTGGTCTTGTCGTTGCAAAATCTGTTGGTGGCGCCGTAGAGCGGCACAGAGTGGCCAGGCGTCTACGCCACGTAGCCAGGACGATGTTGAACGAGTTGACTCCCCAGGATCGGATCGTCATCCGCGCGTTGCCCGGAAGTCGGACTGCGATGTCGGCTTCGTTGGAAGAGCAATTACGTGCGGGATTGCTACGTGCACGTCAACTCATTGAGCGGCGCCGATGATGACGACCAATGAATCGGTTACCTCCACACAGTCACGGATCAGCAAGGCCAAGTCGCTGCCTGGCCGGGGTGTGATCTTTCTGATCCAGCTTTACCGCAACATGATCTCGCCGTTGCGCTTACCAACCTGCCGCTTCATGCCGACATGCAGCCAGTACGCCGTCGATGCGCTGAGCGAGTACGGCTTACTCCGGGGTGGGGGAATGGCGTTGGCCAGGCTCGCGAAATGCGGTCCCTGGCATCGGGGAGGATGGGATCCGATTCCCGAACGGCGCTCACAATCTCGCACCGATCCATCGGAGCCCGAGACCTCGGGCTCCGAGGATTCGGATGCGGTGGGTTCAGACCCAGAAGTCAGGAGCTCTTGTGTTTGATTGGTTCAGCCTCGACGTCATCTATTACCCGGTGTCGGGAATCATGTGGCTCTGGTACAAGCTGTTCGCCGTCATCTTCGGGCCCACGAACTTTGTGTCCTGGGCGCTGTCGGTGATGTTCTTGGTGTTCACGCTTCGTGCGTTGCTCTACAAGCCGTTCGTCAAGCAGATCCGGACGACCCGGCAGATGCAGGAACTGCAGCCACAGATCAAGGCATTGCAGAAGAAGTACGGCAAAGACCGCCAGCGAATGGCGCTCGAGATGCAGAAACTCCAGCGAGAGCACGGATTCAATCCGATCCTGGGCTGCCTTCCGATGCTGGCGCAGATCCCGGTGTTCATCGGGCTTTACCACGTATTGAGATCGTTCAACAGGACTACCGGGGGTTGGGGACAGCCGCACCTGACCGTCGCAGAGAACCGGGCCACAGGGAACTACATCTTCAGCTCTACCGATGTCGCGCATTTCCTCGATGCGAACCTGTTCGGTGCGCCTATCGGCGCCTACATCACGCAGACGACGGGTCTCGATGCCTTCACCGTCTTCAGCCGCCCCGCGGTGGTGGCGGTAGCCATCCCGCTCATGCTTCTGGCGGGTATCGCTACGTATTTCAACAGCCGGGCGTCGGTGGCCAGACAAAGTCCCGAAGCGGCGGCCAATCCGCAGACGGCCATGATGAACAAGCTTGCGCTGTACGTCTTTCCTCTTGGGGTCGTCGTCGGCGGGCCCTTCCTGCCGCTCGCGATCATCCTGTACTGGGTGTCCAACAACATCTGGACTTTCGGCCAGCAGCACTACGTGTTCGCGAGAATTGAGAAGGAAGAAGAAGCCAAGAAGGACGAGGCGATCGCCCGCCGGGCCGCTAACGCGCCTGCGCCCGGCGCCAAGCCGGCGAAGCCGCGGAAGAACGTCGTTGGCGGTGAGACACAGTCAGATGCAGTGGACAGCGATGGGCCCCAGCCAACTGTTACCGGGGACGATCACGAAGACGGTGGTTCCTCCCGTACCCCGCGCCCGGGGGCGCGACCAAAGAAACGCAAGCGCTAGTTGGTCCGTCGACCGCAGTGCTGACGAACAGTCCGAGTAGAGGAGACACAGATGACGGATGCAGAGACCACCGACGTGGAGACGACGACCGAGGTGTCGAGCAAGGTCGAGGACCTGGAAGAACGCCTTGTCGCGGAAGGCGAGATCGCGGGCGACTACCTCGAAGAGTTGCTCGATCTGTTGGACTTCGACGGTGACATCGACCTCGACGTCGAGGGTAATCGAGCGGTGGTGAGTATCGACGGTGGTCAGGATCTGACCAAGTTGGTCGGCCGGACGGGCGAGGTGCTGGACGCGCTGCAGGAACTGACACGGTTAGCCGTGCATCAGAAGACTGGTGAGCGGAGTCGCTTGATGTTGGACATCGCGAGCTGGCGTCGTCGCCGCCGCGAAGAGCTCACGACTCTCGGCACTAAGGTGGCCCGTAGGGTGGCCGAATCGGGACAGCGCGAGGAGCTTGCGCCGATGACACCGTTCGAACGAAAGATCGTTCACGATGCGGTGGCGGCCGTCGATGGTGTCCGGAGCGAAAGCGAAGGTGTCGAGCCCTCGCGACGCGTCGTTGTCCTGAAGAGCTGAATTACATCGATGTAGTTCCCGGGTGGTAGTCCGCGTACGTCGAAATTTCCGGAGGATGTTTCACGTGAAACATGGGGACATCCCGCCAGCGCCCCCTGCCGCCGCTGTGGTGTTTGGCGACAGACTGAACACTGCAGCGAACTATGTGTCACTGCTGGCTGACGCCGGTGTGGAACGCGGCCTCCTGGGTCCGCGTGAGGTGGAGAGACTGTGGGATCGGCACATCCTGAACAGCGCAGCGGTGGGGGAGCTGATCGACCCCGGCGCACGAGTCGCTGACGTGGGGAGCGGGGCAGGTCTCCCGGGCATACCGCTGGCGATTGCGCGCCCAGATCTCGAGGTCGTGCTGGTGGAGCCGATGTTGCGACGCACGGATTTTCTGACCGAAGTTATTTCCGCGTTGGGTATCGATGTGAAGGTGATACGCGGCAGGGCCGAGGACCCAGTGGTGCGGACGGGTCTCGTGGACTGCGACGCCGTGGTATCTCGGGCGGTGGCATCGCTGGATAAATTGACGAACTGGTGTCTGCCATTGCTTCGCGTGGGCGGCACGATGCTCGCCCTCAAAGGTGAGCGTGCGGACGACGAGGTAGTCGAATGGCGCGAGGCGATGGTGGCATTAGGCGCAAGCAACGTAAGAGTGGTGAGATGTGGCATGAGCTATTCGAGTCCCCCAGTCACGGTGGTGTCTGCGGAACGGGGGGAGCGAATGCCAGCCCGGAAACGTTCGACGCGATCGGTGGAGAGGAAGAGGCGATGACTGTCCCCCCGGGCCATGATCCGGCCGCCGGCAACGGTGGCGATGTTTCACGTGAAACATGGAGCGTCCCCAGCGAGTACGACACTCCCATCGCCGCGGCCGCGAAGCGCGCCATGCAGGTGCTGCATACAACGGCGGGGAGCCTGCCCCGTCCGCGGCACCGCCGGGTCTTCACGGTCGCGAATCAAAAGGGTGGCGTCGGCAAGACCACGACAGCGGTGAACATGGCCGCTGCGCTTGCGGTGCAGGGACTCAAGACTTTGGTGATCGATCTTGACCCCCAGGGCAATGCCAGCACCGCTCTTGGAATCTCCGATCGTCGTTCAGGCACACCCTCGTCCTACGAGGTGCTTCTGGGCGAAATACCGCTGGAAGCCGCGATTCGACCAAGCCCGCACAGCAAGCTCCTGTTCTGTGTACCGGCAACGATCGATTTGGCCGGCGCGGAAATCGAACTCGTCAGCATGGTTGCGCGCGAAAATCGACTCCGCTCGGCACTCGCTGAACTGGACAAGCACGAGTTCGATTACGTCTTCATCGATTGTCCGCCGTCCCTGGGTCTGCTCACCCTCAATGCACTCGTTGCCGCACCCGAGGTGCTCATTCCCATCCAGTGCGAGTACTACGCGCTCGAGGGTGTGTCACAGCTGATGAACAACATCGAGATGGTCCGTGCACACCTCAATCCGCAGCTGAACGTTTCCACCGTGATCCTCACGATGCATGACGGTAGAACGAAACTGGCCGACCAGGTCGCGACGGAGGTGCGGCGCTACTTCGGCGATCGAGTGCTGCGCACCGTGATCCCGCGAAGTGTGAAGGTGTCCGAGGCCCCCGGGTACAGCATGACGATCATCGACTACGACCCCGGCTCGCGTGGCGCGATGAGTTATCTCGACGCCAGCCGTGAACTTGCCAGCAGAGATCAGGAAGTATCAGGGGAGGCAACGGAATGACTCAGCCATCACGGCGCAAGGGCGGACTTGGCCGCGGTTTGGCCTCGCTGATTCCGACTGGACCATCGGATGGCCCGGCTGCTCCACGAATGGGGGAAGCAGCGGCGGACATCGTGCTGGGCGGAGGCGCGCCGATCGATGCGGCAGCCGTCGGTGCCGTGTATCGCGAAATCCCGCCGGCTGAAATCGAGCCCAACCCGCATCAGCCCCGCCAAGTCTTCGATGAAGAAGCGCTAGCCGAATTGGTTCACTCGATCCGTGAATTCGGTCTGATGCAGCCCGTTATCGTTCGAGAGATTCCGAACCGCGCGAACAACGGGAGCGTGCGCTATCAGCTTGTGATGGGGGAGCGGCGCTGGCGAGCCGCGCAGCAGGTGGGTATGAAGGCGATTCCCGCCATCGTCAAGGAGACCGAAGAGGGCAATCTGCTGCGTGATGCCCTACTGGAAAACATCCATCGAGCCAATCTGAATCCGCTCGAAGAGGCGGCCGCGTATCAGCAGCTGATCGATGAGATGGAGGTAACGCACGACGAGTTGGCGGCACGCCTCGGGCGTTCGCGCCCGTTGATCTCCAACATGATTCGGCTTCTGCGCCTACCGATTCCGGTTCAGCGTCGGGTGGCGGCGGGGGTTCTGTCCGGTGGACATGCCCGTGCCCTGCTGGCATTGGAAGCGGGTGCGGAGGCTCAAGAGGAACTTGCCGCACGGATCGTCGCCGAAGGAATGTCGGTCCGAGCCACCGAGGAAGCCGTGACGCTGGCCAATCGAAACGGGCCGCCATCGGCGACGCCGCCGCGCCGCAAGCCGATTCAGATGCCGGGGCTGCAAGACCTCGCCGAGCGGTTGTCGGGGAGCTTCGACACTCGCGTTACGGTGAGTCTGGGTAAGCGCAAGGGCAAGATCACAGTCGAGTTCGGATCGGTGGACGACTTGCAGCGCATCGTCGATCTGATGGATCCCAAGGCGTCATAATTCGGCGTTGTTCCAACGACCAGGGACACCGGCTACTTACGTCACAGTGACGGTGACCCTCGGTGGAGTTCGCTGAGGCTCCCGAGTCAGCTGCAAGATGATCGAATTCTGGAATGCTGCAATGATTTTCGAGTGCGGCCCGAAGTCGGGGGAGTAGCTCGCCGGCAGGAAATCCATCTTTTCCGTGTCGCAGCCTTTATGAGGCCATTTTCGCCGCGCTCTCCTATCCTGAAAGGGCTGCCGTGCACACCCGCTCGGCGCCAAGGCCGGGGAGGCTTGTGTCTGTTCGCATCATGCCGCTGCGGCTCGAGGCATTCGAGCAACTGCCTAAGCATGCTCGTCGTTGCGTGTTCTGGGAGGTCGATCCGGCGACTCTCGGCGCGAGTGATTATCTTCCGGATCCTGAATTCGAGAAGGAAGCATGGCTGTCGATGGTCATGTTGGAGTGGGGGTCGTGCGGTCAGATCGCCACGGTTGCGCCTGATTCCGACACAGACAATTCAAGCGAGTCGCGAGAAGCCGACGACGAGAATTGTCTGGGCTACGTCCTGTACGCACCACCGCGTGCGGTGCCCCGGGCGCAGCGATTTCCCACGGGCCCGGTCAGTGCGGACGCAGTGTTACTGACGTCCTTGGGAATCGAACCGGGACAGTCCGATGGCCTGGCGCAGTCACTGATCGCACACGTTGTGAGCGAACTCGTTCGACGTGGCGTCCGCGCACTGGAGGCATTCGCCCGTACCGCTGAATGCGCTGATCTTGTCGACGCGCATGCGGTGACACCAGAATTGAAGCCGATACTCGAGACGCTGGGGGATTGTTCGTTCGAGCAGTGCATGGTCGAGGAGGACTTCCTCAAAGGAGCGGGATTCACGGTCGTCGCGCCGCACCGGTACTTCCCGCGCCTTCGCCTGGAACTCGACAAGGGACTGGGATGGAAGGCCGAGGTCGAGGCGGCACTCGAACGACTTCTGAAGGCCGCGCAACTGCAGCAACCGGTAGGTTGTGGCGCGGAGATTTCCAGCTAGAGGGCCGGACGCGCCTGATCGATGGACATCTCGTGCGCGAGAAGTTCGGCGAAGGTGAAAGTTCCTGTAGGCCGGTCATTTTTGCCCAGCAGGTAGAGCCGCTTGACAGCGGCCAGAATGCCTTCGGCCAAGGAGTCGCGGAACTCGGAGTCCACCAGCAGGGCGCGGTCGTGCGGGTTGGTGATATAGCCGACGCCTACCTGAACGGTGGGCATTCTGGTGAGACGCAGCAGATCCCAGGTACGACCATGGGTACGGCAGTCGCGTAATCCTGTTCGCGCCACCACTTCTCGCTGAACGAAGTCGGCGAGATTGCGCCCGATTGTGGACACGGACCCGTGCGAACTCCCGAAGTAGAACGAGGCGACTCCGTTGGCCGACGATGTGGTCTGAGATTCACACCTCAAACTGATCATCAGATCGGCACCGAGGTTGTTCGCAGTCGCGGCACGTTCGGCATCGGACAACCCGCGGCTCGCGGGCCGGGACAGAAAGGTTTCCATCCCGATTGCCGTCATCCGACCCTCAAGACGACTTGCCAAGTCCCACAGGATGTCCGCTTCGCTGATCGGCCCACCCCGACCCTGGATTATTTGTCCGTGGTCCGTACCGCCACCACCCGGATCGATGATGATTCGTTTCCCTGACAGTCGTGGGCCTGAACGGCGCACCAACTCTTCCTCGCGAATGGCGTGAATCGATCCGCCGGTGACGCGCGGGCCGAGAAAATACAACGACCGCAACGTCTCCGGTCCGCAGATACCGTCGGGTGACAGCCCGTATTCACGTTGATAGGACGTGAGGGAGTTGTGGGTCTGCAGTCCGAAGAAGCCGTCGACCATCCCGGTGTAGAAGCCGAGTTCCTGAAGCCGGGCCTGCAGCGTGGCGACGTCGTCGCCGTACATCGGAGCACCGAACTGATGAATCAGGGTCCGGGCGCCCAGCCGATACGAGGCCTCTCGGAGCGCACGATAGGTCGCTTCGCCAACGATGCCGTCGACTAGGAGACAGCGCCGTTGCTGGAAGTCACGGACTGCGTGATCGAGTTCGTCATCGAAAAGGTCGACCGCGACCTGCTTGCCCGTGGTGAAGGCGTCGTCAGGACTGTCCACAAAACCCAGTGCCGCCAAAGCGGCCCTGATCTCGACAACTGACCGGCCGCGATCGCCGTGGCGCAGCACTTCACCGACTTCGGCGGGATGCCATGCGGCGTCGTCGCCCAAGGAGTGAGGCTGAGTCGGCATATAAGAAGGCCCTTCGGTGACCCGGTCAGCGGTGCCGATGCTGACGAAGCAAGACATGTTTCGGCAAGTATTCTCGCAGAACTGAGCCGATTTCAGGAAAGCGGCAGGCAGGGCTGCTGTAACGGTATAGCGACGAACGGCCGACAGCGGGTCGGCGAGGCGGGTCGCCGACCCGCTGTCGAGCGTCGGAGGTACTACATGCTGTCGGAGATTTCGCGCAACAGTGCCGCCTTGCCTTTGGCGCCCACAATCCGCTTGACCGGCTTACCGGCCCTGAACAGAATCAGCGTGGGAATCGAGACGACTTGGAAGTCGCGAGCAGTGGCGGGATTCGCGTCGACATCGAGTTTGGCCACCGTCAGCACGCCGGCCTTCTCTGCGGCGATCTCCTCAAGAACTGGTGCGACCATGCGGCAGGGTCCACACCAGGTTGCCCAAAAATCAACGAGCACAGGCAGATTGCTCGCAAGCACGTCTTGCGCGAACGACTCGTCGGTCACTGTCACCGAAGTGCCGGCACCACTCATGGCTGTACTCCAATCATTTCCGAAGTTCCGGCGCTGCCGGAATGTTCAGCCTCAGCGAGCCATCGCTCCGCGTCGATGGCCGCCGCACATCCACTGCCCGCCGCCGTGATCGCCTGGCGGTAGGTGCGATCCACCAGATCGCCCGCGGCGAACACGCCGTCGAGCGTCGTTGCGGTGGAATTACCGCGGACCAGTACGTAGCCGTCCGAGTCGAGATCGACCGCGCCGCGGACGAGTTCCGACCGCGGTTCGTGGCCGATCGCGACGAATACACCGGTGACCGCCAGGACGGACTCCCCGCCGGTGACCGAATTCTGCACCCGCAGACCGGTGACAGTGCCTTCGCCCTCGACGGCGACGATGTTGGTGTTGGTCAGGAACGTGATCTTCTCGTTGGCACGTGCACGTTCGAGCATGATCCTGGACGCGCGGAATTCGTCACGCCGATGCACAAGGGTCACGCTGCGCGCGAAGCGAGTCAGGAAAGTCGCTTCCTCCATGGCGGAGTCGCCGCCGCCGATGACGGCAATGTCCTGATCCTTGAAGAAGAAGCCGTCACAGGTCGCACACGAACTGACCCCGCGGCCCAGGAGCTCCTGCTCGCCGGGAACGCCGAGATAGCGGGGTGCTGCGCCCATGGCCAGGATCACGGCGCGGGCAAGGTGGGTGTCGCCGCCGGCGGTCACTACTTCCTTGATCGGTCGGTCGAGGGTCACCGACTCGACATCCTCCATCTGGAGGTCGGCCCCGAAGCGCAAGGCCTGTTCACGCATCTCGTCCATGAGTTCCGGCCCTGTGATCCCGGACCGGAACCCGGGATAGTTCTCCACCTCGGTCGTCGTCATCAGCGCGCCGCCGAACGACGTGCCTTCGAAAACGAGCGGCTTGAGTTGGGCACGCGCGGTGTAGATCGCCGCGGTGTAACCGGCAGGGCCGGATCCGATGATGATTACGTCGTGAACGGTGGGATCGGAGCTCATGCGACCCTTTCTGCTGAGAACTGGTGAATATCCAGCGGCCTGCCTATCAAAACAACAGGGTAGGCCGGGGTGTTCCGCGCCGCGCCGGCTAGGTGTAACTCTCAGGCAGGTTGTGAACGGCGTGGTGTGCGGAAGTAGGTGAGGACCTCCGGTATCGGTGTGGTTACCACACGCACATCGATCAACCGAGAGGTCCTCATGGTCCACGCTAATGCCTGTTTGACTCCGAAGGGCCGATTGCGGCTCGCGTCTGCGGTTGTCGATGACGGGTGGAATCTGCGCCGGGCCGCTGAGCGATTCCAATGTTCGCCGGCGACGGCTAAGAAGTGGGCCGACCGCTATCGGGCTGGTGGTGCGGAGGCGATGATCGACCGCTCCAGCCGCCCGCTCCACAGCCCGCGCCGCCTGGCTCAGCGCCGAGAGCGCCGGATCATCAAGGTGCGCTTCGTTAATCGCTGGGGTCCGCACCGCATCGCCGCCTATTTGCGGCTACCGCGCTCCACGGTCGAGGCGGTGCTGCGTCGTTACCGGATGCCACTGCTGCGTCATCTCGATCAGGCCAGTGGTCTACCGGTGCGCCGACCCAAACCTCGCCGCTACGAGCATCCCGCGCCTGGCGACCTTGTCCACGTCGACATCAAGAAACTGGGTCGCATCCCCGACGGCGGCGGGCATCGCAAACTGGGTCGCACCGTGGGCAACCGCAACAACAAGAAGCAGGGCCGGGGGTATGCGTATCTGCATCACGCCGTCGACGACCACTCGAGGGTGGCGTATTCGGAGATCCTCGACGATGAACGCAAAGAGACTGCCGCGGCGTTCTGGGGTCGGGCCTGCGGGTTCTTCGACGAGCACGGGATCATCGTCAAGCGGGTATTGACTGATAACGGATCCTGTTACCGCTCAAAGCTTTTCGCTGAAGCGTTGGGAGCTGACATCAAGCACAAGAAGACCCGGCCCTACCGTCCGCAGACCAACGGGAAAGTGGAGCGATTCAACCGCACCCTCAACCAGGAGTGGGCCTACGCCCAGACCTACTACAGCGACGAAGCCCGCGCAGCGACCTACCAAGACTGGCTGCACCACTACAATCACCACCGAACCCATACAGGCATCGACGGCAAGACACCCATCGACCGCCTACGCGTTCACAACCTGCCCGTGAAGAACAACTAGCGCCGAACCCCCCGATAGATCCCGCGCTTCACGATCCACGGTTGCAACACCCGGTCGATCGACCAGACCGGAAACCGCACGGACCGCCCGCCCGGAGTGAATACCTCTAG
>Ga0075163_10000394_pt1 | contig 55594 bp, 38 predicted proteins | sample JI1023141ADNA_FD_71478 | JGI IMG/M metagenome (GOLD analysis project Ga0075163, IMG submission 71478) | Wastewater effluent complex algal communities from Wisconsin, to seasonally profile nutrient transformation and Carbon sequestration -... | ecosystem: Engineered > WWTP > Effluent > Algae... | reverse complement strand
CTTTTGATTTAGCGCACACAAGCAAGATAGCGACTTGCACTAAATGAGGAATGCTTCGGCTTCCTCTTTTTTTTGCCCTCTCATAAAACCAAAGAGGCTGCCCTTTTGAGACAGCCTCTTTTTATTTGTATTAGTTTAATACATTATTAAAATCAATACCTTTGATACTATGGAACGCTACCCATTCTATAAAATATTACTACTGGTCATTTGGGTGGTAACTACGTTTTCATGTAAACAAAATTCAGCCGATAGGTTTGTGGAAATAGATGGTCACAAACAACATATTCTTGATATGGGTAGCGGAAGCCCAGTAGTAATTTTTATTACCGGTGCCGGTGCCGATCTGAAGAACTTCAGCGCAGTTCAAACCGAAATAGCCAAACGTACACGCACGCTGTCATATGATCGGGCGGGCATTGGTTTATCGGAAGAATTAGATACCGAACGCACGGTAGATCATTTTGCTGTTGAGCTGAATGAGATTTTAGAGAAGGAAAACATAGAACCACCCTACCTGGTAGTGAGTCATTCACTTGGCGGATTTATTGCACGGTGGTACGTGCACGCTTATCCTGATAAAGTTGCCGGTATGGTTCTAATTGATCCGGCTTATGAAGGCTTTATGGATACTATCCGCAACACCCGCAGTGCCGACCAGCGCAGAAGAATGAAGGACATGGTGGATTTAGGTATTGTGAATAAGCCAAAATCATCGCGCAAAGAGTTAGAGATGTTACAAAAAGATGAAGAGCTGATGCGCAGCACTCGCCTACCCTTACAAATTCCAATTACCATGCTTACTTCAGGTAGATTCTCAGATGAAGAACGTAAAGCCGGATCTACTGCCGAAGATATTGAAAAATGGGTTCGCTTTCACGAGCGGCTACAGCTTCAGGCGCCTCAACTAAAACATGTCGTTACAGAAAAGAGTGGCACCTTCATTCACCAGGAAGAACCCGAACTGGTAATTGCCGAAATAAAAAGTATGCTGGAGGTGCTAAGACCAAAGCCTGTATTAGAACCAATCACAAATTCAGATACTGATTCTGATTCCGTTAGAAATCAAGAGTAATTACCTTGTTAGCACTTCCTTGCTGATAATCAACCTGTAAGATATTTCCAATCTTTACCAAAAAAAGTGCTACCTTTAGCAAATTCGATTCTTCAAAATCCTGTCTGTAGGCAATCCAAGGTTCCCTCCACCTCGATTTTTTAATTGAATCCGCATCAGGCAGTCGAAGATTTAAACAAAATTCATGTCACAGAAGCAAAGCTTAACGTTTTCTGCCATTAATCGCGAGTTTACCCAAACACTCAATAAGCGCGTTAATGAATATTTTAAAACCAACAATATCTCCCGCGTGGGCAACACCGAAATGGTGATTAAAACTGTGGTGATGTTTGGATTGTATTTTATACCCTACGCGTTAATACTAGGTGGCGTAGTAACTGGTTTGGGTTGGATGTTTGTGTTAGTCTTGGTAATGAGTCTGGGCCTTGCCGGTATTGGCCTTTCAGTAATGCACGATGCGAACCATGGCGCGTACTCTAACAAAAAGTGGTTGAACACATTAATGGGTTATTCGCTTAATATGGTGGGTGCCAATGCATTCAACTGGAAAATTCAACACAATGTATTACATCATACGTATACCAATGTGCATGAAGAAGACGAAGACATTAGTCCGCGTGGCGTGTTGCGCCTCTCCCCGCATTCAAACTGGAAATGGTTTCATAAATACCAGTTTATTTATGCCTGGTTCCTTTACGGATTAATGACTATTGTGTGGATGGTTTTCAAAGACTTTGTGCGCATTATCCGCTATCAGCAAAACGGATTGGCACGCAGCAATAATGCAAACATCTTTAAAGAGTGGACTATATTACTTATTACTAAAGTGGTGTACGTAAGCTATATTTTTGTAATTCCTTTTTTGGTAACATCACTTTCAGGCTGGCAGATTTTGTTTGGCATTTTAACGATGCATTACATTGCCGGATTCATTCTGGCTATCATTTTTCAACCCGCGCATGTTATTGAAGGTACCGAGTATCCCCTACCCGATGAACATCACAAACTTGAAAACACCTGGGCAGTACATCAACTTCACACCACAACCAATTTTGGCAATAAAAGCCGGTGGTTTTCATGGTATGTGGGCGGTTTGAATTTTCAAATTGAACATCATTTGTTCCCCAACATTTGCCACGTGCATTACCGTAAAATTTCCGGAATAGTAGAAAGCACTGCCCGTGAGTATAACCTACCCTATAAAAGCGCCACCACGTTTGTAGATGCCCTGCTTGGCCACGCCCGCTTATTAAAGCAATTGGGAACTAGTCCGGCCAGAATTTAGTTAACACGCTATAAGAAAACATTTTAATGAGACAGTTAAAGATAAGTAAGCAGATTACGAATCGCGAAAGCCAGTCGCTGGATAAATACCTGGTAGAAATTGGAAAAGTAGATTTGATTTCGGCAGAGGTTGAAGTTGAGTTAGCAAAACGCATTCGCGAAGGCGACCAACAGGCATTGGAAAAATTGACCAAAGCCAATTTGCGCTTTGTGGTATCGGTTGCCAAGCAATATCAAAACAATGGCCTTACACTGGGCGATTTAATTAACGAAGGCAATGTGGGTTTAATTAAAGCCGCTATGCGTTTTGATGAAACCCGAGGCTTTAAATTTATTTCGTATGCCGTATGGTGGATTCGTCAATCCATTTTGCAAGCTATTGCCGAACAATCGCGCGTGGTGCGCCTTCCGTTAAATCGTGTTGGCTCATTAAATAAAATTTCGCGTGCATTCTCATCTCTTGAACAAGAATATCAACGCGAACCTTCGCCTGCAGAAGTAGCAGAGCTGATGAATATTACAGTTGAAGAAGTAGAAATTAACATGCGTGCTGGTGGTAGGCAAATTTCAGTTGATGCTCCTTTTATTCAAGGTGAAGAAGGGCGCCTGTTGGATGTGCTGGAAGATACGATGGAAGTAATGCCTGATACCGGGCTGATGCAGGATTCGTTAAAGCAAGAAGTAGCACAAGCATTGAAGGCTTTAACCTTACGGGAAGCAGAAGTGATTGTAGATTATTATGGTCTTAATGGTTCGCATCCATTAACACTGGAAGAGATTGGCGATAAGTTTGAATTAACACGCGAACGTGTGCGCCAGATAAAAGAGAAGGCCACGCGCAGATTAAGAAGTACCAGCCGTAGTAAAAACCTAAAAGCTTATTTAGGATAAGCATAACCCATAAGTACATTAATGAGTTTCTATAATCCCACAGACGAGTACTCTGCCATTTGGAACAAATACCGGCCGGCAATTTTGAAATGCATGGTAGCATGCGAAACTGGCCCACAACAATACCAGTTTTTTCTACATGAATTCAAAGCATTAAATCCAAAAGAAAAGAGTTATACTTTTACTTTACAGGTAAGTGCAGGCAAAGCCCGGAATAACATTAAAGCTTCGCGATTGGCACAGCAACTCCTTGCTGTAATTGTGCAGTCTAAACGTGGTTCCGAGCTAATGTCACTGTCTGATTATGATTTTGTGATGGGAAAGGATCTGAAGCTAACGGTTAGCAAGAGCACGAGTGAAGAAATTGTTTAATCGCCCTCATTAAGTTTCCAATCGGTATCACCTGTCTTAACCATTATCCAACACATTCCTATTAACAACAGGTAGATTCCTAGTAAGACTCCTCCGAAAATCAAGAAGAAGTTGGGATTCTTTTCTGTTGACTTATAATAGAACGCACCACAGAGAAATGCAAAGGTGGTATAGCAAGTAGCAATAAAGTAAAGGTGTGGCATGTAATACTTCCCATCTCCATGAAAATCTGCATCGAGAATAGCTTTACGAAAAAAGAAGACGTAACCTATAATACTACCCAGCGCTACAATTATGATGTAGTACGCATAAACGTTTTCGGCTGGTGGAACGATGAGGTGGAGCAAGAAATAAAAAACGCCCATTACTAAGGTAGAAGTAATAAATTTCCAGATTAGCATTTTTCGGGAAGGGATCATTGAAATTTCTTTGCGCTATAAATCATACTTAATTTTGCCCGCAGCCGTATTCGCTTTCGCTCGGGCCGCTTCAATGCTACCGGCTTTCGCCAGACAAACACCCATTCTTCGTTCGCCATTTACTTCGGGTTTACCAAAAATGCGGATCTGTGTATCGGGTTCTTGTAATGCAGACTCAATACCAGTGTAGGTAATGTTGGTTGATTTTCCTTTCACCAAAATAACCGAAGAAGCAGACGGCCCTAATTGGCGAATAACCAGGATTGGTAAGCCAAGAATAGCCCGAACGTGCAAGGCAAACTCTGATAAATCTTGCGAGATCATCGTAACCATGCCTGTATCATGTGGGCGTGGTGAAAGCTCACTGAAATAAACCACATCACCCTTTACAAAAAACTCAACTCCAAAAATTCCGTAACCTCCCAGTGCGTTCACTACCTTTTCGGAAATGATTTGTGCTTCTTTCAACGCAACTTCGTTCATCGGGTGTGGTTGCCACGACTCCTGATAATCGCCATGCTCTTGTCTGTGGCCAATCGGTTCACAAAACGAAACACCATCTTTATGCCGAATGGTTAGCAACGTTATCTCAAAATCGAAATCAATAAAACCTTCAATAATTACTTTGCCCCCACCACTGCGGCCACCCTCCTGTGCATAGTGCCAGGCTGATTCAATGTCAGCTTCTTTTTTAATTACACTTTGTCCTTTACCGGATGAACTCATAATTGGTTTCACCACACACGGTATTCCAATCTGCTTTATGCTTTGCGTAAAAGTTTCATAATCGCCCGCAAATAAGTAGGGCGATGTTTTCACCTTCAGCTTTTCAGATGCAAGCAAACGAATACCTTCGCGATTCATAGTCAATCGTGCAGCATTGGCTGTTGGTACTACCCTGAAACCTTCTTGCTCTAATTGTACCAATGTATCGGTAGCAATGGCTTCCACCTCGGGTACGATAATGTGTGGTTTTTCTTTTTCAATTAGTGTACGTAATGCGGAACCATCTAACATATTAATAACATGCGAACGATGTGCTACCTGCATAGCTGGTGCATTCGCATACCGATCTACTGCAATTACCTCAACTCCGTAACGTTGAAACTCAATTACTACTTCTTTTCCTAATTCGCCCGAGCCTAGCATCATTACTTTAATAGCCGATGAGGTGAGCGGTGTTCCTAATTGTATCATTTTTAATTTCAGATTTAAAATTTCGAATTTAAAATTTGTAATTCGAAATTGAGATTTCTATTTCCCCGGCTGATACTTCCGCATCGCGTTTGCTTCCACATCTTTTTTATAGAACAGAACATCTTTAAACTGTCCGTTACTATAAAGTTCGGCTTGGTTTATAAAGTAAGGTAATTGTGGATTATTGCTGTTACCCCCTGCTAAAACCGATTTGGCTTTAATAGTTTTACCAAACTCAACTACAGCCACAAAACTATTGCCCACATAACCATACATTTTGTTTGTGCCTGGATACTTGCGACTACCAAATGCAGCCAGCGATCCCCAGAAAGAAGATGCCGATGCAACCGCTAAACTTGGTTTTGTATCATCATACGTTTCATTAATTTGACCGGTAAGCCGCTGAAAGCGATTGACCTCACCCCACGCTACATTCCATTTTCCAAAGTCGCGCTTAAACTCATCTATAACAGTTGATAAAGCCTTTAGCTTTTCTTCGGGTGTAGTTTGTTTTGTCAGGTAATTGATAATATCCAATTGACTGCTGCCTGCAGGGATTTTTGAAAACACATTTTGCCTCAGCTCAACGCCCCAGTACATAGCCAAAGCTGCACCCACCGATTCTTTGCCGTAGTTTAAATCCCAACTTCTTAACGTTTCCATTGCATCTTTTAAGTAGGCATCATTAGTTTTATCAGAGGCATCGTACGCGTTAAGTAATGCAGGTAATAATTCTTCAAATCCGGCAAGATAAGGATCGTTGGCTGCGGCTATCAGTTTATCTAATGTGTATTTGTTTTCCCGACTCAATACCCGTTCAGCATTAATGCCGCGTGCATTCTGTGCATCAGGTGCCATGTAAGTTGGGTACTTGCTCTTATCGGGACTGAATTTCCCTGCAAGGGTAAAAGGTGTAGAGTTGCAATTCTGTATCCAACCATTAACGGGATTGAGTGATTGTACAATTTCAGAAACAGCGTGCAAACCTTGCCAATCTGTTTCTGGTTTGCTCCCATCAACCGGTTTAGTCCAATCAAAAGCCGGATTACGTTTGGGAATAAAGTTGCCATGCCAATAGGCAATGTTACCTTCTCTATCGGCAAACACCGTGTTGTTAGATGAGTTTGCCTTTAACTCCATTACTTTGTTGTAATCAGTATAGCCTTTAGCTTTTGTGCGTTGATACGATTGTGTAAGTGCTTTGAGAGGTTCAACCATAAGCGAAATGCTAACCCACTGCTCGCCTTGTTTGGCAATAACAGGGCCGTGGTGCGTAAACCTTCCGGTAAACTCTTTATAGCTTTTTGTGTTTCCATTTTTGTAAGCCAACACAATTTTTTTATTCATAACCGGTTTCAGTTTACCGTGTTGATAAAAAGTTGAATCGCCTTTTGTTACAATGGTTTCCAGATACTCATCAATTACATCGGCCTGGCTGCTGGTGTGCATCCAGCCACAGTATTCGTTAAAGCCCTGGTAAATAAAAAACTGTCCCCAGGTTACTGCACCGTAGGCATTCAACCCTTCGTTACTGCTTACATGCACTTCGGGCCTGAAATAAAATGAGGTGTGTGGATTGATTAACAACAATGCATTACCACTGGCACTTAACCTAGGTGCAATTGCAAAACCATTGGAGCCCCGAGGTTCTGGTTCGGGTTCATTATGATCAACTTCTTCAGGCGCGTATTGCTCACCGGTTCCATAAAATGCCTTCAGTCGGTTTACCGAAATAGATTCAATATCGCCACCAATGCTTCCTTCACTAAACAGAAAAGGCATCCACGGTTTAAACCGTTTAATCAGTTTCGGTTTTACTTCGGGATGGGTATAGAGGTAATAGTTAGCGCCATCCGCGAAAGCATTGCATAATCGCTTAAGCCATGCCGGACTTTGTTGATAGATGCTCTCGGCCACCAGCGTATCGTAAAACAATCGCTGTCGCAGATCATGATAAAGTTTTTCTTCGCCTTCTACTTCGGCCAGTCGCCCCATAGAAGTTATGTAATTGAGTTCAACGCGCGGAAAGTCGTCTTCGCATTGTGCATACAGAAAACCAAACACAGCATCGGCATCGGTCTTTCCATAAATGTGTGGTATGCCCCAGGTATCGCGGATGATTGTAACCTGTTTGGCCTGAGCTTGCAAGTTGGTTATTTCTTTTGTTGAAAACGGCTGGGCTTTGGCCGTAACAACAGCCAGAAATAAAAAGATAACGAGTTTCATTGCCTGAAAATTAAAATGAAAAGGTATTGAATTACTCTTTATAAAGGTGCTTTTATCCTTTAAGCGGAGATTGAATTACTTTCCCCCGGCAACCTGCTTTCCGTTGATGTCATAACCCCAAAAGCGTCAGATTTGGCCAAAATTCAATAATCGGTTGCATTGATTTGGTGGTTAAAATGACATCTATCGTACGATTGCAACAAATTTAATTGTGCAATCGGTTGCAAATTTGAATTCAATCTTTCACTTTTATCTAACCGAAACCAAACTCAGGTTATTCGGGAAGGACTTTTACAGGAACTGGAAAACAATTAACCCATTAAAATCAACCAGTATGATGAAAACAATTTTACCACCACTTCGCGAAGAAAGCTGGCGCAGGTCGCTCCCGGTCCGGGCTGTAATGCTTGCCTGCTTTGCACTTTGCATTAGCCTGAACACGTTTGCCCAATCTACAATTCGAGGCAAAGTAACAGATGAGTCTGGCGTTGGGCTGCCAGGCGTTAACATCTTGTTTAAAGGAACAGCCACAGGTACCACTACCGATGCCAACGGAGATTATGCCATTCAGGTTCCTACTGATGGAGGAGCTAAAATTCTGGTATTCTCATTTATCGGCTACCAAACTGTAGAACAGGCTGCCGATGGACGTACCACCATTGATGTTTCACTCGCCACAGATGTTACGGCTTTAAGTGAAATTGTGGTGATAGGTTATGGTGAAATGCGAAAGGAGGCTGTAACCGGTTCTGTAGCATCCATTAGCGGAGATATGATGCGTGATATTCCTTCTGCCAACATCTCGCAAGCATTACAAGGACGTTTGCCGGGCGTAGAATTTTCACAAACATCTTCTCAACCAGGTGCATCCATGCAAATTCGTATCAGAGGTTCAAGATCGCTAACAGCAAGTAACGATCCTCTTATTGTATTGGATGGTATTCCTTTCGTGGGCTCCATTGGAGATATAAACCCCAACGACATTAAGAGTGTAGATATTTTAAAAGATGCTTCAGCAACTGCTATTTATGGTTCGCGTGGCGCTAACGGTGTTATACTGGTAACAACCAATAAAGGACAAAGAGGCCAAAAGGCCAGAGTAACTTATAATAGTTTTTACGGAGCCAAAAAGGTTTTTGGTAAGTATCCTTTAATGAGCGGGCCGGATATGGTTAAACTTAGAGAACTAAATGTACCTTATACCACATACGGGCAAGACGAAGCTACGGATGTGGATACCGATTGGCAGGATTTATTGTACCGCCCGGCAACCATTACAAGTCATGATGTAGGTATTTCGAGTGGTACCGAAAATGGCAGCTACAATTTTGGCATCGGGTACTTACTTGATCAGGCCGTTATCCCTACGCAGCAATACAGCCGCTATACGTTACGAGGTACCGTTGATCAAAGCATAGGTGAGCACTTCCGTTTTGGATTCACCACCAACAGTAACTATAACATCACCACCGGTAGTCAGGTGAATGTAGGCGGCTTGTTGCGCATGACGCCAGTAGCAGATCCATTTAACCCTGATGGCTCGTTTAAGAGAACCGTTCGTACCGCCATTGACGAGCCTTGGGTTTATTCAAGAAAAATTGTTGAAGACCTGCAAGATCAGTGGTTAAACGAAACAAGAGGTTTTGCTTCCTACAACTCTTTATATGGTGAAGTAAAATTGCCATGGGTTAAAGGTTTGAAATACCGGGTTAACCTTGGTCTTGATTATAGACAAAGCAATGGTGGCAGTTATACCGGAGAAGGTGTAACGAGTACCAATCCAAATACGGAGTCAGTAGCTAGTATCAGCAATTCGCATACGTATCACTGGCTTGCAGAAAATGTTGTGTCGTATGACCGAACTTTTGCCCAAAAGCACATGATAAATGCGGTGGCTTTATTCTCTGCTGAGCAAAACAAGTTTAACAGATCGCGTATTGTTGCCAGAGATATTCCAGCTGATCATTTCCAGTTTTATAACCTTGGTCAGGCTGCTGGTGAAATAACTGCTGCTCCGGGTGATCAGTGGTATGAAGTGTGGGGTTTGATGTCGTGGATGGGACGAGCCATGTATTCTTATAACGACCGTTACATGATTACCGCAACGCTTCGTTCTGATGGTTCGTCAAGATTAGCAGAAGGTAACAAATGGTTCACTTACCCTGCTGTATCAGTTGGTTGGAATATCTCAGAAGAATCATTTATGAAAGGTATTGCTCCAATCAACATGCTTAAGCTGCGCGTAGGTTACGGCCAAACCTCTAATCAGGCTGTTAATCCTTATGCTACGCTCGGACGTTTGGATACTCGTCCTTATAATTTCGGCAGTGAATACTCTACGGGGTATCTCGTATCACAGCTTCCAAATCCTAACTTAAGCTGGGAGTTTTCAAAGACAACAAATTTAGGGTTGGATTTTACCATTCTTAACAATCGTCTTTCAGGAACAGTAGAGTATTATGTAACCAACACCGAGAATCTGTTACTTAATAAACCTCTCCATCCGGCTTCAGGTGTTAATTCAGTTACTGAGAATATAGGACGTACCCAAAACAAGGGTATAGAAATTTCCCTTAACGGAACAATCGTTGATGATCGTAACGGATGGACCTGGGATGCTGGCCTTAACTTCTATGCCAACCAAAACGAATTGATTTCGCTTGCATCCGGATCAGATAGAAACGAAGGCAACTGGTGGTTTGTAGGGCACCCGATCGATGTAATCTTTGATTATGAAAGAATTGGGTTATGGCAAGATGGTGATCCCCATCGTAACATCCTGGAACCAGGTGCTAACACATTGGGAATGATTAAAGTGAAGTATACTGGCCAATTTAATCCAGATGGTTCACCTACTCGCGCCATTGATGCGCAAGATCGTCAGATCATGAGTATGCTACCTAAGTTTCAAGGTGGCTTTAATACGCGAGTGGCGTATAAAGGATTTGACCTGAGTGCCGTAGGTGTTTTTAAAAGTGGTGGTCTTCTTAATAGCACCCTTTATGGTGGAGGTGGTTACTTAAACCTATTAAACGGACGGAACGGTAACGTGGATGTAGATTATTGGACGCCAGAGAATACCGGAGCCAAATATCCTAATCCTGAAAGTATAAGAAGTGGTGATAATCTGAAGTATGCAAATACCATGGGCTACTTCGATGCATCATTCCTGAAGATCAGAACCATAACGTTGGGTTATGACTTCAATCAATTGAAGAATAAAAACATCAACCTGCGAGTATATTTTACCGCTCAGAATCCATTCGTGATGTTCTCTCCTTATCATCGCGAATCGGGTATGGATCCTGAAACAAATTCATTTGGTAACGAAAATGCAGCCGTAAACTTATCTGAAAGTTTAAGACGCGTGTTGACTTTGGGTACCAATACTCCTTCTACACGCAACTATGTTTTTGGCGTTAATTTCTCATTTTAAAAAAGAACAACTATGAAACGGAAATATATAAACTATGTCGCATCAACATTGATGACGCTGTTCCTGGTGGGTTGCTCGCACATCTTGGATGAGGAACCCCGCAGCATTTACGAACCTGGTTTTTTCAGAACTGAAAAGGGCGTGTACGGTGGACTTACGTCTATGTATGCACACCTGCGTTGGATCTACGGTCAACCTTACTATTATAATACTTTAGAAACAGGAACCGATGAATACACTTGGGCGCAAAGTGCCGATGCCAACTTTAGAGTAATGGATATAAGTGGGCAAGGTGAAATTACACCCAGTAGCAGTAGGGCTGATGCGATTTGGGGCACTTGCTTCAGTAACATTAACACAGCCAGTGGCATTATCGAAAATGCGTCTTCCGTGGGCACTATCCCGGCTGAGTTGATTGCTGAAGCCCGGTTCTTCCGCGCATTCGATTATTTCCTGTTGGTGCAAACATTTGGCGGTGTGCCTTTAGACTTAGGCTCAGGTGAACTGAAATTCAATACCAGTGCATCAATCACTTCGGTACGCAACACGGTGCCTGAAGTATACACCAGAGGAATATTCCCCGATTTGATAAATGCCGTAAATGACCTACCTGCTGTAGGTCGTGTAACAGGTGGTGCAACCAAAACATTGGCGCGTCTTTATCTGGCAAAAGCTTACTTAACGTATGCGTGGTGGTTAGAGAATCCTAATAACATTCCAACCTACCCGCAAACAACCAGAACCGATCCGGATGGTCGCAATGCGCAGTATTATTTTCAACAAGCGTATGACATTGCCACGCAAGCCATAGACGATCCGGGACCATTTGGTTTAGTAGATACATTTTATGATTTACATGTGGGTGGTAATGATCGCAACAGCGAAATGTTATTGTATGCTGATCACACACAGGAAAGTGAATTTTATAATGGCACTTGTATAAACTGCTTTGCAGGAACTGATCCGGGTGGAAATGCAGCAGCATGGATGGTAACCTGGAACTATACGGAAATAAGAAGTGCAGCAAATCCAGACGGTACCGGAGGAGTAAGTTCTGTACAACGTGAGGCAGCACAAGCATTAGGCCGCCCCTGGACTCGCATGGCCCCTACCATTGGTGCTATCTCCAATACCTTTGCTGATAAGACGCTAGACTCTCGTTACGATGGCACATTTTCAACTGTTTACAGAGGAAACTGGCCAAAAGCTGGAATTGCTAATGCGGTACTTTACAATGCGAATGAACTTCCTGTAAGCCCTGGCGATCCTATATTAACATTTTTAGATGATGAAACTTTAGCCGGTAGTATTATTTATCCAACGGGTGCAAATTTCTCTGGCAAAAATGCCCCCGGTGTTGGTGCTGGTGTGTTACCAGGCAGAGCCGATTTTGTAATCTCACCAAGAGGTGTAGGTCGTAGAGTATATCCTGGTCTGTGGAAGATTGGAACTTACCGTACTGATAATGGCACAGGACTTGGGCAACCAAATGCTAACCTTACCCGTCCATTCAAAGCTGCTAAATTCTCAGAGTTATACTTTGTAGCTGCTGAGGCAGCTGTGAAGGGGGCAACTCCGGTGGGTGGAAAAAGTGCTCGTGATTTAATCAATGTAATACGCGCGCGTGCTGGTAAATGGAAATTCGACAATAAGAATAATGTTACCAAAATAGAGGATAACAGTGCTGCTATGGTTGCAGCAACACCGGCAGTTGTCGATATTAACTATATTCTTGCTGAGAGCTCACGCGAATATTTCGGTGAAGGGTATCGTTGGTTCGATTTAATCCGTACACAAAAGTGGAATGAATTGGCTGGTACTTATGAAATTTGTGGCGATCAGTTTGGTAATCACACACCGGCAACCATTACGCGAAACATTCAGCCGTATCATTATTTAAGACCCATACCACAAGGGCAAATTGATGCTATGGAAATGAGTGCTGCCGAAAAGTTTGCCTATCAAAATCCAGGATACGTAGTAGAATAAGAAAACATAGCGGAAGGATAACGTTAGAGTTATCCTTCTTTTTCCGAATGCGTTCTTTGGTTAATAATCATAACCAGATTTGAATAACAAACTAATATAGTGTAGGGTCTATATTGGGTTTATGGGTGATCAATCGGGCAATAGCCCGATTGATCTTATTTTTCATTGCAATCGAATAACCCTTCGTATAGGAAATACTATAAATGAGAATTTTATTTTTTCTATTCATAATTATAAACCTGAGCGTTCAGGCACAAATGTCGCAGGCTGCGCGCGATTCTATTAATCGCGTTACGCAGACTGATTACGAACAGATGTTGAAGCAATTGAACATTCAGCGAAGCCAGTTGCGACCCGGCCCTTCTGGAAATCCAAACGATGCCAATGCTGCTAACCGGTTTGAAGACAAAGTGAATCAATATGTTTTACCCGATCCATTAATCTTAAAAAATGGAAAACCGGTAAAAGATGAAAAAGCATGGCTGAGCTTACGAAGGCCTGAAATAGTAAATGATTTTGAAAATGAAATTTATGGTCGCTTGCCAAATGAAATTCCAAAAGTAAATTGGAAAATAATTTCCGTAAAAGATACTACAATTGGCAATCAACCAATCAAAGAAAAAATTTTAAAAGGCATAGTTGATAATTCATCTTATCCGGCCATACGTGTTGAAATAGAATTGTTGGTAGTTACACCTGCGCAAGCCAATCGCGCTGTTCCGTTGGTGATAGAATTTGGTTGGATTAATTCTCCGTGGGACAATTCAACTATCAAACCTATTGGATTAGGATCTGCGGGTGAACCAACCTGGAAGGAGCAATTAATTTCGAAAGGTTGGGGCTATGCCATTCTTGTTCCATCAAGCATTCAAGCTGATACTGGAGCTGGACTAACACGCGGAATTATTGGTCTTGTCAATAAAGGTAATTATCGCAAGGCTGATGATTGGGGTGCATTGCGGGCGTGGGCCTGGGGTGCCAGCCGCACAATCGATTACCTTGAAACAGACAAAGATGTAGATGCAAATCGGTTGGCCATTGAAGGCTTGTCGCGATATGGAAAAGCCGCCATTGTAGCCATGGCTTTTGACTCCCGTTTCTCGTTAGGTTTTATTGGTTCATCGGGTGCAGGCGGTGCAAAAATTCTGAGACGGGTTTTTGGTGAACAAGTAGAAAATTTATGTTCAAGCGGTGGCTATCATTGGTTTGCTGGAAACTTTATTAAGTATGCGAGTACACAAACTGCCGATAATTTACCTGTGGATGCGCATGAGTTAATTGCTTTATGTGCGCCACGTCCCGTATTTATCAGTGCAGGTTCGCCACAGGTAGAGGGGCAATGGATTGATGCCAAAGGAATGTTTCTGGCTGGCGTTCATGCCGGATCAGTTTATCGATTACTGAATAAGAAAGATTTAGGCACGAAAGAGTTTCCTGCTTTGGGTACCGCACTTACCAATAGCGAAATTGCTTTCCGCCAACATGCAGGCGGCCATAGCACCGGCCCAAACTGGAGTACCTGGATTGCGTGGGCTTCTAACTATTGGAAAAACTAATCATGAGGTCACTAATTCTCTACATAGCACTCTCTCTTTTGTTTGCCGACTTGCATGCGCGACAGTTTGTGTTGGCCTCTAAAGGTAAGTCAACACCCGTGTATGTAAGTCAAAAAGATTTTGCTGGTGTTCTGCGTGCAGCCGATGATTTAAAGAAAGACATTGGCCGCGTAGCCGAAGTTGAGCCGAAGTTGATTACAACAACTGATTTCAGTAACAAGAAGACAATAGTTTTGATTGGCACCATCGGCAAGAATCATTTGATTGATGAATTGATTAAAAGTAAAAAACTAAATGCCGAAGCTATTATTGGAAAATGGGAAGCATACCTTATTCAAACTATTAGCAACCCTTTTCCAAATGTGGATCGGGCTTTGGTAATTGCTGGTAGCGATAAGCGTGGAACCATTTTCGGAACGTATGAAATCTCTAAGCAAATAGGTGTTTCACCTTGGCACTGGTGGGCCGATGTGCCTGTAAAAAAGCAACCTGAACTTTTAGTTTCTGCCGAAAGGCAAACAGATTTACCAAAAGTAAAATACCGCGGCATTTTTCTGAATGATGAACAACCCGCATTGGGTGGTTGGGTACGCGAAAACTACGGAGGCTTTAACAGCAAGTTCTATACAAAAGTGTTTGAGTTAATTCTCCGGTTGAAGGGAAACTTTTTATGGCCTGCTATGTGGGGCCAGAGTTTTTATACGGAAGATCCATTGAATCCCAAGCTTGCCGATGAATACGGTATTATAATCAGCACTTCGCACCACGAGCCGATGATGCGTGCCCATGTAGAATGGCAACGCGCTAATAAAGGTGCCTGGAACTATTCTTCCAACGAAAAAGCGTTACAGGAATTCTGGCGCGATGGAATTACCCGCATGGGAAATTACGAAAGCATTGTAACGCTGGCTATGCGGGGCGATGGCGATGAACCCATGTCGCAGGAAAGTAACATTGCATTATTACAAAGAATTGTGGGCGATCAACGTGCCATCCTTGAAGATGTAACCGGTAAACCAGCAACAGCAACACCACAAGTTTGGGCACTCTACAAAGAGGTGCAGGATTACTACGACAAAGGTATGCGTGTGCCTGATGATGTAACTTTATTATTGTGCGATGATAACTGGGGCAACATCCGAAAGCTGCCGCAACTAAATGAACCCGCTCGCAAAGGTGGCTACGGCATCTATTATCATTTTGATTATGTAGGCGGCCCGCGCAATTATAAATGGATAAACACCAACCCGATTCCCCGCGTGTGGGAGCAAATGCATCTGGCTTATCAATATGGAGCCAATCAACTTTGGGTGGTAAATGTGGGCGATCTTAAGCCAATGGAATTTCCCATCTCTTTCTTTTTAGATTATGCGTGGAATCCCAATGCTATCCAGGCCGAAGATTTGAAGCCTTATACCGAACAATGGTGTGCACAACAATTTGGTGCAACTCATAAACAAGAACTCGCTTCACTCCTTTCTGATTATTTAAAATATAACGGTCGCGTTAAACCCGAACTGTTGAATGAAAAAACCTATAGTCTTGAAAACTACAATGAATTTACGCGCGTGGTTGAGGAGTATAAGAATCTGGAAAAGCGAGCAAACGCTTTATTGGCTAAACTTGATCCCGCGCAATTGGAAGCCTATTATCAATTGATTCAACATCCTATTCAGGCAAGTGCCAACCTGTATGAGCTCTATTATTATGTAGCCTTGAATCATCAGACTGCAGCCAACAACGATGTGCAGGCAAACGTGTATGCCGATAAAGGCAGAGAACATTATCTCAAAGATTCACTGATCACCATAGAGTTTCATAAACGCAATAATGGCAAGTGGAATCACATGATGAGTCAGACTCATATTGGCTATACATATTGGCAACAACCACCGGTTAACAAAATGCCGGTTGTTAAATACGTAACATCTGGTATAAAATCAGTAAAACCGAAATCAAGTAGTTCAAAAGATGCCCGTGCGTTGATACCGCGTACCGCAACCGGAAATGTGTTTTACGAACGTGATCAATATGTTTCAATTGAAGCCGATCACACCACCCGCATCCACAACTCGGATGGTGTAGAATGGAAAGTAATTCCCGATCTCGGTAAGACTGGTTCGGCTATTACTACTTTTCCGGTAACGGCCAAGACCGCATTGTCTTCTTCATCACCCTATCTGGAATATGAATTTTATTCCTACAGCTCGGGCAAAGCCAACGTAATGCTTTACTTCTCTCCTACACTTAATTTTCAAGCTTCGCCAAAAGGTTTGCAATATGCGGTTTCCATCGATGATGAAACTCCACAAGTGTTTAGTCTGAATGCCGATGATAACAACCTGAAAACGTGGGAGAAGTGGGTGGCTAACAACATTAACATAAAGACAAGCTTACACCAGTTAGCAAAACCCGGTAAACATACTATCCGGTATTGGATGGTTGACCCAGGTGTGGTGTTACAAAAAATAGTAGTAGATTTTGGAGGTGTTAAACCAAGTTATCTTGGGCCACCTGAAACCAAGTATTAATAAGTAAAAACTATAATCACATGAACCAGAAATTTGTAGCCCGATTTTTAAGTACACTTCTTCTTGCCACTGCCCTTTGGAATTGTGGTAACAAGCCAACCAGCGACAAGGCTGCGGTTGATTCAATTGCCGCACCTCAACCAATTTCGCAGCCGTTGGTGAGTCATATTTTTACAGCCGATCCGTCAGCACATGTCTTTAATAACCGAATCTACATTTATCCTTCACATGATATTGATGCCGGCACACCACAAGATGATGAGGGTGGCCATTTCGCAATGGAGGATTACCATGTGTTTTCTTTGGATGCCATTGGCGGTGAAGTTACCGATCATGGGGTGGCGTTAGATATTAAAGATGTGTCGTGGGCTGGTCGCCAGATGTGGGCGCCTGATGCTGCGTTTGCAAACGGTACCTACTACTTATACTTCCCGGTAAAGGATAAAAACGATGTATTTAAAATTGGCGTAGCTACAAGTCAGAATCCGGAAGGCCCGTTTAAAGCGGAAGCCAAACCAATTGAAGGAAGTTATAGCATCGACCCTACTGTGTTTAAAGATGACGATGGCACATACTACATGTACTTTGGTGGTATTTGGGGTGGCCAGTTGCAACGTTGGGATAACAACCAATACAATGCCGATGGCCAGAACCGAAAGCCAGAAGAACAGGCAGTTCTTCCCCGCATAGCAAAACTTAAAGCCGATATGAAAAGTTTTGCTGAGCCAGTTAAAGAAATTCAATTAGTTGATGCCGATGGTAACACGTTTACCGAAAGTCAGAACGATAAACGTTTCTTTGAAGCCGCCTGGGTACACAAGTACAACGGAAAATATTATTTCACTTACTCTACAGGCGATACTCACTTTATAAACTATGCCACTGGCGATTCGCCTTATGGCCCATTTACCTATCAAGGTGTTGTGTTACATCCGGTACAAGGTTGGACTAACCACCATTCCATCGTAGAAATCAGTGGCAAGTGGTATTTGTTTTATCACGATGTGCAACTATCCGGTGAAACGCACTTACGAAATATTAAAGTTACTGAGCTGCAACACAATGCCGATGGCAGCATTGAAGCCATTTATCCCTATAAGTAATGAGGTTATTATCACATCATAAGTTTTTGCTGCTGCTGTTGGTTGTTCTGATTTCGTGCGATGCGAAAAAAGATCAGGCAACAGAAAAGAAAGGACTTAAGGATTATTACGAAGATCACTTCCCGATTGGGGTGGCTGTTTCACCGCGTGCCTTGAGTACCGATGAAGCCGCTTTGATTACCGCGCAGTTCAACAGCGTTACGGCTGAGAATGCCATGAAGATGGGGCCTATTCATCCCAAAGAAGATGAATACTTCTGGGAGCATGCCGATTCGATTGTATCCTTCGCAGAGCGAAATAAATTAAAGATTCGAGGCCATACATTATGCTGGCATAGTCAGGCACCTGGATGGATGTTTATTGATGCAGACAGTAACCAGGTGAGCAAAGAAGTTTTGTTAGCCCGATTACAATCGCACATCAATGCAGTAGCAGGTCGGTACAAAGGAAAGATTTATGCCTGGGATGTAGTGAACGAAGTTATCTCCGATAAAAAAGACGAATTCTATCGCGACAGCCAATGGTATAAAATCTGTGGCCCCGACTTTATTGCCAAAGCTTTTGAATATGCTCATGCGGCAGATCCTGATGCATTACTTTTTTACAACGATTACAACGAGATAAATGCGACTAAACGCAAGAAGATTATCCAAATGGTTACAGAACTGCGTGCTGCTGGCGTACCCATTCACGGTGTGGGGTTACAAGGGCATTGGTCTGTGTATGAACCTACGCGCGAACAATTGGATAGTACACTCACTGAATTTTCTGCTTTAGGATTGCCTTTGCAGATTACTGAACTTGATGTTTCGGTTTACCCGAAAGAACATGGTCGCAGGGAACGCAAACCCGAAGATGATCAAACGGAATTTACTGCGGAGAAGGACAGCCTGCAAACCGCAGCCTATAAAATGTATTTTGAACTTTTCAGAAAACATAAGGCTGCCATTACAAGTTTAACATTCTGGAACATCAGCGACCGGCATAGTTGGCTTGATCATTTTCCGGTTCGCAATCGCAAAGACCACCCTTTACTTTTTGATAAGGATTTAAATCCGAAAAGTTCGTTTCATCAGGTTATTGATTTTTAAAACATGATCCGCTACGCAGTTTGCCTTTTATTTATTCTTAAAACCAGTCTGCTGATTGGTGAAATAAAACTACCGCGATTAATCAGCGATGGCGCTGTGTTGCAACGGAATATTGAACTTAACCTTTGGGGTTGGGCTGCACCAAAGGAAAAAATAGAATTGAGTTTCGGTGCAAAAAAAATCACCACACAAGCAAATGAGTTGGGCGAATGGTTGCTTAAACTTCCAGCCCAACCTGCTGGCGGCCCGCATACCTTAATTTTCTCAGGAACAAATCAGGTAACCATAAACAATGTACTCTTTGGCGATGTGTGGGTTTGCTCAGGACAATCAAACATGGAGTTACCGATGGAGCGCGTGAAAGAAAAGTATCCTAACGAGATTGCCAATGCATCGCACGATTACATTCGTCATTTTTTGGTTGCCGATAAATTCGATTTTAAAAAAGCACATACCGACCTGGATGCTGGTAGTTGGGTTGCGGCAACTCCGGCTACTGTGTTAGAATTTTCGGCAGTAGCTTACTTTTTTGCACTTGATCTCTACAAAAAATATAAAGTGCCGGTGGGATTAATCAATGCTGCATTGGGTGGTTCGCCTGTGGAAGCGTGGATCAGTGAAGATGCGCTGCTCCCCTTTCCTGCTGCCTATAACGAGTTGCAACGTTTTAAAGACGATGCATTGATTAAAGAAATTGAAACTACGGATAGAACTCGTGCCTCGAAATGGTATGGTGAATTGAATAGCAAAGATGCAGGTCTTAAAAAATGGAATCAGGTTACTGTCGATGATGCCGATTGGAGTACCCTGAACGTACCAGGTTATTGGGCTGATGCTACACTGGGTAGTGTAAATGGTGCAGTCTGGTTCAGAAAGAAAATAACAGTTCCGTCAAACATGGTTGGTAAACCTGGCAAGCTTTGGATGGGCCGTATTGTAGATGCTGATTCGGTTTTTGTGAATGGAAAATTTGTGGGCACTACCAGCTATCAATATCCACCGCGCAGGTATTCGTTTGGAGGTGATGTTTTACAAGCAGGAGAAAACGTAATTGCTGTGCGGGTAATTAGTAATTCAGGTCGTGGCGGTTTTGTATTAGATAAACCGTACTACCTGGCTGTTGATGCCGATACGCTTGATTTAAAAGGTGAGTGGAAATATAAACTCGGTACTGCTATGCCACCATTGCAAGGCGAGCCGCCTGTACGATGGAAACCCGCAGGCTTATATAATCGGATGATCGCTCCACTTATCAATTACAAAATTAAAGGTGTTATCTGGTATCAGGGCGAATCGAATACCCGCGATCCGCAACTATATAAAAAAACATTCCCCGCACTAATCAACAATTGGCGATCTAAATGGAAGCAAGGTGACTTTCCGTTTTTATTTGTTCAACTCACCAACTTTATGGAAACAAAAGCCCAACCAACTGAAAGCGATTGGGCTGCACTCCGGCAGGCACAACTCAAAACACTTTCCGTAGCCAACACCGCTATGGCTGTAACTATTGACATTGGTGAATGGAATGATATTCATCCGTTAAACAAAGCCGATGTGGGCAAACGTCTTGCACTGGCTGCGCAGCAAGTAGCCAAAGAACCAAATGCTACTGGTAGTCCTTTGTATGTAAGCCATCAGATAAAAGGAAATAAAATTGTAATTCAATTTAAGCAAACCGGCAGTGGGTTGATAACCAAAGGCGATGCGTTGAAGTATTTCGCTATTGCCGGTGCCGATAAAAAATTTGTATGGGCACAAGCACGCATTGAAGGCAATACGGTTGTGGTGTGGAGCGATGCTGTAACCAAACCGGTTACTGTACGCTACGCATGGGCCGATAACCCGGAAGGTGCAAACCTATATAACAAAGAAGGACTACCGGCATCTCCGTTTAGTACTGACTAATTAAAACAAAAAAAACAGAACGCAGCTTTTTGTGAGAATCGATTATAATACGACTACAAACGATTAACCATGAATCCCCCTAAAGAGATTACCATATACGATATCGCCAAAGTTCTGAACGTATCACCGGCCACGGTTAGTCGTGGGTTGAAAGACCACCCGGCTATTCGAAAAGATACCAAGAAACGGATTCTGGATGCTGCCCGTAAAATGGGTTATCAGCAAAATACATTTGCAAGTAATCTGAGGCGCAGACGATCCAATACCATTGGGGTTATTATCCCGCGACTGAATAGTTACTTCATGTCAACAGTAATTGCGGGTATGGAGAAGGTGGTTAACCAGAGTGGCTATAATTTGATTATCAGTCAATCGCAGGAGTCGTTTAAGAAAGAAATAGTGAGTGTAAACACGATGTACGATAGTCGCGTAGATGGCTTAATGGTTTCGCTTGCCTATGACACTGAAGATACCGATCATTTCGAAGTTTTATTAAAGAAGAAAATTCCGCTCATATTTTTCGATCGTGTAATCGATCATCCCGGCTGTACCAGTATTGTAATTGATAATCGACAGGCAGGCTTTGATGCCACCAATCATTTACTCAGTCAAGGATGCAAACGTATTTTACAAATTGCCGGTAACCTGAGCCGAAATGTGTATGCCGATCGGTTGGAAGGTTATAAGCTGGCCCTTGCAAAACATAATATTGCGTTTGATCCGGAATTAGTTATCAGCAATTCGTTATTGAGCGAGCAAAGTGGTGTGGATGCGGCTTTGCAAATTATTAATATGCAACATCGGCCCGATGGAATTTTTGTGAGCAACGATACTGCTGCTGTTGCCTGCATGCGACAATTAAAATTAGCTGGAATAAACGTTCCGCAGGATATTGCCGTGGTTGGCTTCAACAACGATCCGATTTCAAAAGTTATCGATCCTAACCTTACTACCATTAACTATCCCGGCCATGAAATGGGTGAAGTGGCCGCAGCAACCCTCGTTAATAAATTAGATCAACCCAATTCGCCTAGCGTAAATACAATTGTATTGCGGCATGAGTTAATAATTCGAGAATCTTCTACCCGGAAATAATTATGCGACTGATTTTATTTTGTATCCTGTTCATAAATACTTTTTCTTCTTTTGCTGAGGATGGCTATCGGTTGTGGTTGCGATACGATAAAGTGGATGATGCCCGATTATTGAGTCAATACAAAAAAGATCTAACGAATGTTTATGTAGTTGGCGAATCGCCTACCCTCGCGATAATCCGGACTGAGTTAGATAAAGGCTTAACAGGTTTGTTCGGTTCCAAATCAAAAAACTCTTCTACGATACAGCAAGGCACACTGTTAATTGCTACCAGCAATTCAGACGTTATTAAAAATCTAAATCTTAACCTAAATCTCGAAACAGGGAAAGAAAGCTTTATTATTAGAAGTGTAACTCATTCCGGCAAACGGATAACGGTAATCACTTCCCAGTCCGAAGCAGGGTTGCTTTATGGGACTTTCCATCTGTTAAAACTTATTCAATCGCGGCAAGCGTTGCAAGCACTCAATATTGTAAGCGCACCCAAAATTGATCTTCGTATTCTCAACCATTGGGACAATCTGGATGGAACTGTGGAGCGCGGTTACGCAGGTTTCTCCCTATGGAACTGGCACAAACTTCCCGGCTTTATCGATGATCGTTACATTGATTATGCGCGTGCCAATGCCTCGCTTGGAATTAACGGCACCGTACTCACTAATGTAAATGCCAATGCATTAGTACTTACTCCGGCCTATCTGAAAAAAGTGGCTGCACTTGCCGATGTATTTCGGCCTTACGGGATTAAAGTTTATCTCACCGCACGCTTCAGTGCCCCTATTGAAATTGGAAAACTTCCAACAGCCGATCCGCTGAATGATGACGTAAAGCAATGGTGGAAAAACAAGGTGACAGAAATTTATAAACACGTACCTGACTTTGGTGGCTTTGTTGTGAAAGCAAATTCAGAAGGACAACCCGGCCCGCAAAACTATAATCGCACCCATGCCGATGGTGCCAATGTATTGGCCGATGCCCTTGAACCACACGGTGGCATTGTAATGTGGCGTGCGTTTGTGTATGATGATAAAGTGCCTGACGATCGCGCCAAGCAAGCCTACAATGAGTTTAAACCATTGGATGGTAAGTTCAGAGAAAATGTAATTGTACAAGTAAAAAATGGAGCGATTGATTTTCAACCACGCGAACCGTTTCATCCTTTGTTTGGTGCCCTGAAGCAAACACCCTTAATGATGGAGTTTCAGATTACGCAGGAATACCTCGGCCAAAGTACCAACTTGGTTTACCTCGCTAATATGTTTAAAGAGTGCCTCGACTCCGACACGTATCAATATGGTAAAGGAAGCACCGTTGCGAATATCATTGATGGAACATCCACCAAGCAAAAGTTAACCGCTATTGCAGGCGTAACCAACATTGGTTCCGATCGGAACTGGTGCGGCCATCCGTTCGCACAAGCCAATTGGTATGCGTTTGGTCGGTTGGCGTGGGATCATCAACTATCATCGCAACAAATCGCTGACGAGTGGACACGACTCACTTTTTCAAACGATCAAAGTACAGTTACCAGCATTACGCAGATGCTCGATCAATCGTGGGAGACTTGTGTGAATTATATGACACCCCTTGGTTTGCACCACATTATGGGTTGGAGCCATCATTATGGCCCTGCACCGTGGATAAAAGATAAACACCGGGCCGACTGGACTTCGGTTTATTATCACAAAGCAGATTCTTTGGGAATTGGATTTGATCGCACGCAAACCGGCAGCAATGCGTTAGCACAATATGCACCAGAAGTACAAAAACTATTTTCCGATAAGGAGACTTGCCCTGAGAAATTTCTATTGTGGTTTCACCATGTAAACTGGAATACGAAAGTAAAATCAGGCAACACACTATGGGATGAAATCTGTTACCGCTATTATAAAGGTGCCGATGCTGTTAAGAAAATGCAACAGGATTGGGTTGCGCAAAAAGGAAAAGTAGATAGCGAACGATTTGAACACGTGCGCCAGTTGTTAAACATACAGTATGAAGAAGCTGTGTGGTGGCGAAACTCATGTGTACTTTATTTCCAAACCTTCTCGAAGCAACCTATTCCAAAAACATTGCCGGTGCCGGATAAGCCCTTGTCGTATTTTATGAGTCTGGAGTTTCCGTATGCGCCTGGTATAAAACCTCAATGGTAATTTTTTGTAATAATGACTAAATTGAAAGTAGCGATAGTAACCGGTGGTGGTTCCGGGCTTGGGTTTGCAATTGCCCGAAAGCTTACGGAAAATAATATTCATACTATTCTTGTAGGGCGCGATAAAACCAAACTCGATACCGCAGTTAAATCGCTGGGTGCAAATGCCGAAGCAATCTCGTTTGATCTTACCAATCTTTCAAAGGTTCCGGAGTTGGTTCAACAAATCGTTAAGCAACATGGTGCCATTGATATTCTGGTAAACAATGCCGGTATCAATCAAAAGAAAAGTGCGTTGGAAGTTTCAGATGCAGAGTTTCAAAACATTTTACAAACAAATCTGAACAGTGTATTTGCACTTACACGCGAAGTAGCGAAAGGGATGACAACCAACGGCAGTGGAAGTATTATCAACATCAGTTCGATGGCTTCGCAATATGGAATACCCGGTGTGGTTTCTTATACGGCTTCTAAATCGGCAATTGAAGGCATTACCAAATCGCTGGCGGTGGAGTTTTCTCCTTTTGGTGTACGCGTAAATTGTGTCGCTCCGGGTTTTATCGAAACGGAGATGTCGGCCAAAGCTTTGAATGGCGATCCCGAAAGGAAGCGCAAAGTTTTGTCGCGCACACCTATGGGAAAAATGGGCCAACCCGAAGATGTGGCAAAAGCCGTTTATTTTTTGGCCAGCGATGAAGCAAATTTTATAACAGGTAGTATTTTGCGGGTTGATGGCGGCAATGCCATTGGCTTTTAATAACGTATATGATTACAATGGAACAAACCATGCGGTGGTACGGCCCGCATGATGCAGTAAGTTTAAGTGATATTCGCCAGGCAGGTTGTACAGGCGTGGTAACCGCATTGCATCACATTCCGGTGGGTGAAGTCTGGACAACTGATGAAATCAATAAACGAAAACAGTTGATTACCGATGCCGGTTTAAGCTGGACGGTTATTGAAAGTTTGCCTGTGCATGAGGATATTAAAAAGCAAAAAGGCGATTACAAAAAGTGGATTGAGAATTACAAAGTGAGCATCAGGAATGTGGCCGCTTGCGGACTAAAAGTAATTACCTACAACTTTATGCCCGTGCTGGATTGGTTGCGCACCGATGTAGCCTACACCCTACCCACCGGCAGCAAAGCGTTGTATTTTAATCGGGCTGCGTTTGTTGCGTTCGATTTATTTCTGCTCAAGCGACCTAATGCCCACCAAGATTATTCACAACCTGAAATTGATAAGGCTCAGAAATTTTTTGATGCTGCTACTGAAGCTGAAAAAAAATATTTGTTCGCAAACTGTTTATTAGGCTTGCCCGGTAGCGATGAAAGTTTTACGCCATCACAAGTATTAACAGCCTTGAAAGAATATGCAGACATTGATGCCGCGAAGCTAAAGCAACATTTGTATTACTTTTTGCAAGAAGTTGTTCCGGTTGCCGAAGCGGCCAGACTTAAGTTGGCCATTCACCCTGACGATCCACCCTACCCGATGTTGGGTTTACCGCGGGTGGTGAGTACCGAAGCCGATGCGAAAGAATTGTTGAATGCAGCACCTTCACCGGCTAATGGGTTATGTTTCTGTACGGGTTCATTTGGTGCGCGTGCCGATAATGATCTGGTGGGAATGATTAAACGCCTTGGCGATAGCATTAACTTTTTGCATTTGCGCAATACCAAACGCGATACAGACGGTAATTTCTTTGAAGCCGATCATTTAGGTGGCGATGCGGATATACCTGCAGTGGTAAAAGAAATTTTGTTGTTGATGCAACGCAGAAATGTTTCTATTCCTATGCGGCCCGATCATGGCCACCAGATGTTAGACGATCTGAAAAAGAAAACCTATCCTGGTTACTCGGCTATTGGCCGATTAAAAGGATTAGCCGAACTGCGCGGTCTTGAACTGGGCATTGGGCGAATGCTGAATTTATAATTTTGTGAGCATGAAGAGTTTTATCACCGATAATTTTTTGTTGAAGAGTTCTTTCGCGCAGAAGCTCTATCATGATTATGCCAAAGAATTACCCATTATTGATTACCATAATCACCTACCGCCCGATGAGATTGCTGCGGATCGTCAATTTGAAAACCTGACTCAGGTCTGGTTAAATGGCGATCATTACAAGTGGCGCGCCATGCGTACGCTCGGCATTGATGAAGCTTTTATCACAGGTAGTAAATCCGATCAGTTTAAATTTTTAAAGTGGGCCGATACTGTTCCCTACACACTTCGCAATCCACTTTACCACTGGACGCATTTAGAATTACAACGCTACTTTAACATTACCGATCTGCTACAACCCGAAACGGCCACGGCAATTTATAAGGAGGCAAGTGCGCAGTTAAACACGCCCGCTTATTCTACCCGCGGTTTACTTGCAAAAATGAAAGTAGAAGTGGTATGTACTACCGATGACCCAACGGATAATTTAAAATCGCACCACCAACTTGCCGGTGCGGCAATAAAAGTATTGCCCACCTTCCGGCCCGATAAGGTTTATAATTTTACGTCAACCGAAGGTTACTTAAAATACCAGCAGACATTAGCACAAGCCAGTGGCGTTGAGATTACTGATTTTGATTCGCTGCTCGCTGCATTACAAAACCGTGTTACCTATTTTCATAAAACCGGTTGCCGGTTGGCCGATCATGGTTTGGGGCAGATCAGTGCGCCCGATGCGGGTGCTCCCAACGTACAGCGGATATTTGAGAAACTGAATAAACATCAAAGCTTAACGGAAGCGGAATTGATAACATTTCGCTATAAAGTCTTAACAGCACTTTGCCGCATGTATCATCAAGTGGGTTGGACACAACAATTTCATTTGGGCGCATTGCGTAACACCAATACGCGCATGTTGCAACAACTTGGTGCCGATACCGGCTTTGATTCTATTGGAGATTTTACACAAGCTTCGGCTCTGGCGGCATTTTTAAACGATCTGGATAGTACCAATCAATTGTGTAAAACGGTTATCTACAATCTTAATCCTGCGGATAATGAAGTGTTTGCCGCCATGATCGGCAACTTTAACGATGGCTCGGTAAAAGGAAAAATTCAGTATGGTTCGGCCTGGTGGTTTCTCGATCAGAAAGATGGTATGGAAAAACAACTCAATGCACTTTCTAATATGAGCCTCTTAAGTTGTTTTATCGGAATGATTACTGACTCCCGCAGTTTTCTGTCCTTCCCCCGCCACGAATACTTTCGCAGAATCTTATGCAACCTGATTGGCAAAGATGTAGAAAATGGTGAACTACCTGCCGATGAAAAATGGTTAGGCAAGATTGTAGCCGATGTGTGTTATTATAATGCGAAGGAGTATTTTAGGTTTTGAAATGGAATTTTCTAATGGCACAAATTAGGAGAGCTTACATTTTCATTGTGTATGAAAATTCCTTCTTGTTTATATGATGATTATAAGTATCTTTGGATAAAGAGCCAATATGTTTACTAAAGAGCAAATCAAAAATACAGGTGCAACCTTTACTCCAAAAGAACTGGCTAATTATTTGTCCAATAAGCTATTACTTTATAATCAGGGTCAGAAGATTAGTGTCCTTGATCCTGCCTGTGGTGAGGGGGAATTGCTTGTCGCAATTGGTGAGAAGCTGTCGGAATTGGGAAATGAATTTAATTTAACGGGTTATGATGCCAATTCTCACTATCTGAGTTTAGCACAAGATCGAATGCTTCAATTTGGAAAGGATTCTTTCGACCTTGTAAGCGCTGATTTCTTGAAAGCAATTGATGTAACTCAGAATCAAACGGCTTTAGACTTATTTGCACCTCAGAAATCACAAGTAAATAGTTCTTTCGATATAGTTATTGCCAATCCGCCATACGTGAGAACCCAGATTCTTGGTACTAATCAAGCCCAAGAACTAGCAAAGAAATTTAATCTAAAAGGAAGAGTTGATCTTTACTATCCTTTTTTAATGGCAATGACTGAAAGTCTGAAAGAAGGAGGAATTTTAGGTGTAATTACTTCCAATAGATACTTATCAACAAAAAGTGGAGACAGTATTAGAAAATACTTATCTGAGAACTATGAAATCCTTGAATTGATTGACTTGGGCGATACAAAGCTTTTTGAAGCCGCAGTCCTACCCGCAATTTTTATTGGCCGAAAGAGAAAGATTCAAAAGCCTTCTTTGGCTAAGTTTATAAAAGTCTACGAAGAACTTAACGGTTACAATGGTGATCTGATAGAGGTTGACAATGTGTATGAGGTTTTAGCCTCTGAAAAAACTGGTTATTTTTTGGCTGGTTCAAAAAGGTACAAAAAAACGGAGGGCATTTTAAAGTACGAGATTTCTAGCGGTGATACTTGGGAAATGCTTTCAGGAAATGAGTCATCTTGGGTTTCAAGGATTGATGCTACTGTTAAACATCGCGTTGGTGACTTTTTTAAAGTTAGAGTTGGGATTAAGACAACTGCTGATAAAGTTTTTATTGGTGATAAATGGGAGGCTTTGGGGGATCAGAAACCCGAAGAAGAATTATTAAAAGAATTGATTTCTCAGGAAAATATTGAGGCGTGGAGTGCAACGGAAAACCCAAGCCTTAAGGTTCTTTATCCGCACTATGGAAAGAACGGAGCAAAGTTTACAATTGATATTGAGAAATTTCCAAAGGCTAAGAATTACTTCATGATTCATGAAGCACAGTTGAAATCACGCAAATATGTCATTGAAGCTGGAAGGCAATGGTTTGAAATATGGGTACCCCATAGACCGGAATTTTGGTCATTGCCTAAACTTGTATTTCCCGACATTAGCCTAACTCCAAGATTTTATTTTGATAAAGGAGGAAAGATTGTAAATGGAAATTGTTACTGGATTGTGGCGCAAAATGAAGAAGAAGTTGAAAGACTTTTACTGATTCAAGGCATTGCTAATTCAAAGCTTATGACAAAGTATCATGATTTAGTATTCAACAATAAGCTTTATTCTGGTCGTAGAAGATATTTCACACAATATGTTGAGCGATACCCATTACCGGATATTACAACACCAATAGCAAAAGAGATTATCGAGTTAGTCCGTAGACTCAATGAATCAACTAAAAGCGAAATTTCTAGTCAATTAGCCAATACTTTAGAAATCAAAGTAGCGCAGGCTTTTAATGTTGATCCTGTCTTTAATCTGGATTAAAGACAGTCTTTCCGTAATGCTTATCAAAGAAACTCATTGGTATTGCTCTTTGGCATTTATAACTCTCAGCACCTACATACGAAAAAAGCTCACCAAGATTTTTGCCTGGCGAAAGTATTATCCCCTTTATGGTTTCAGTTTTAGAGTCCGTCAGAGCAATTAAGTACCTCACATCATAAGTTGTAAGATTTTTCTCTTTAAAAATTATTTCTTCTTTTTCTGGTGAGAAACGACCTAAGTCTACTGTTGGCGAATCTTGAATTTTCACTTCAAGAAGTTGATTTTTGATATCTGGAAAATCGCCATACAACAAATCTCCTTCTTTCGATTCGTAGCCAAGTAACTCTAAAACTTTTCTTTCGAGTGCTTGTCCTCTATTCTTTGTTGCTGCAGAATCTAACTTTTCCCCAATCAGTTTTTCAGCAACCATTTTTTTAATTAACTCAATAGAGTAAAGACTTTTTAAATCGGGCTCTTCAACCATTGATGATTTCGGAGGGATATAATCATGTGTAATGTAGTAGGATAGCTTTTTGGTATCCGAAAACATCTTAATCTTTTCAGAACTTTCGTAAATGGACTTTCGAACTTTTCCGGAAATCAGAAGTTGTTGTTTTATGGTTGGCTTTCCAAAGGCTCCAAATCGCTCTTCGATATAAGCTGGGGTTAATATAATTATTGAGGCAATAGTGCTCTTAGCAATATCTATTCGGACACAAACGATTCGTACATCTGAGCACTTCAGACTTTCACCGGATTCATACTTGATTAGTAAGGTATCACTAGCTGGAATCCTATTCCAAACTTGAAGATTGTATGAGTCGCCACTAGTAACGATGTATGTGTCAATAAATTCCCGAGTAATTTTAGGAATGCCTTTCCCTTTAGGTGGTACAATTTCAAACTCATAAGTTTTGGCTAATTCTGATAACTTCTTTTTTTCTAAGGTTGCTGCAATAAGTTTTCTGACGTTTGATCCATCAGTTCTTGTTTTACCAGTCAACTTAAAAGGAGCTCCAACTAATTCAGCTAAGTATTTACAAAGTGTATTCGCATCTGTCAAGCTTTTAGCTGACACCGGAGGTATTTTGAAGTCTTTGTTCATTGATTAAAAATCAAGGAGATCAATAGGTTTCACCTTAAGAGCTTTAGCAATTTTCCTTAGGTTTAAGGCAGATATATTCCTTTCCCCTCTTTCAACTGACCCTATGTATGTTCTATCGAGGTCACATTCGAATGCAAGCTTTTCTTGGGAAAGGTCTAATTCCGAACGAAAATCTCTTATTCTATTACCTATTTTTTCCAAATAGGCCTTTTCATCTTTTGAATAGGTCGATCTCATTGCAAATGTTTCTGAATCAAAGATTCAATTAAGATGCAAATAAGTCTACGGACTATAAGTATCATTATCCTTTGGTCGGGTGGGTCTGTGCCGCTATGTTGGCATGTGCCAAAAGCGTTGGCGAAAATCTCTCCACGGTGCAAAATATAAGACTAATCTAAGCGCTTTCACTTCACCCTCAGCACCACCCTTACATATCGTGTAAGTGCAGGTGTTCCTGTATCGGTGGCGGAGAGAACAATGTGAATATCATCTCCGGGTTTGGCATCGGCAGGTACCTGAAGCATGAGTGTGGCATCATTTTCATTGTCAAGATTAATTTTTCCAGCATAGGAATCTACTTCGTGGTAATGCCACCATTTAAACGTTACTTTTTGCCCGGAGTCTGGATCGGAAGATTTTAACAACAACTTAATTTTTTCACCAGCTTTTACTTCTTTATGCTCAGGAATTTTCAAACTTACCTTGGGTGGATGATTGGCTTTGTTAAACGGCAACACACACCACGCAGCGCGCGCGGCAAATTCGTTTTGAAGTACATCTACCCAACGGGTTTGCGGATAGGCTTTATCCATTTGTTGCGTAAAGGGATTAAAGTCTGCAGCCCGGTCGCCATCTTCCCAACGCGCAGGAATAGTGGTTGATTGAACCAACCTTCCACCCCACCCGCCATAATGCGGATTATTCAGGTTATCCAGCCCCACATCTATCAAATGAAAAAATGAGGGTGAGTCGCCCTCAGAAATAAAATCGTATTGCGTAAAGCTACCCCACATGTTGTTTTTAATTTTCTCAGGATCGCTGTAAATGTCTTCAATCTCGCCTGCAGGCGGATTGCCATCGCCATAGCTGTAATACAATTTCATCAGCGGGCCGTTGTTGTTGATGATCGGCCCCATGAATTTGCCTTGCAGGTAATGATGCCACGGTTCGGGCACTGCTCGCTTCCAGAAGTATGCAAAGCACCAGAACTGACTGGCATTGTAATAGATTTTTACATCTGGCCAGTTTACACTAATGTATTTGCGATAAGTCGCATCCTGATCGAGTATGGCGTAGATGATGGCTTTGGCGCAAACCTTTTTATAAATGGCCGACCATTGGGGTGTGCCTTTATATTGATTTTCGATAGATTTTAATGAACGGGCAATGGTATTGGTGCCACCCCACACTTGTAAATAAAGTGGTTGCAGGTTGTCGTCAAGCAATTTTGCTTTTATAAAATCAGAACCCTCAGTATCTTTTTCCATCTCACCTTCAAAGTCGATGTTGCCAATACGCGTTACCGAACGCAGGTAGTTGGCCGTTGGAAAATCGGGCGCATGCAATGTCAGGTTTGGATAAACTTTTCCGTACGCATCCAATAGATTATAAATCCAATCGGTGCCGGGCCAGCGCAGTTCAGTGCGTTCGCCATACATCTGTTTGGTCATGTCCATTTCGGAGATAAACTTCGTTCCCTTACCATCACCTTTGTAGTGCCACATCGAACTGCTGATAACCAGACCTTCTATTTTAAATTCATTCGCGTGTAACAACATCCGAACAAAAGAATCAACATCATCTAACTCACCATCGGTAGTTACAATGGTGCGCGGTTTTGAAGATTGTGAGAAAGCAGTTGCTGCAACCAAGAACAACAACAAGAGGCAGATAAATTTTTTCATACAATGGAATGTGGTGGCTTATGCCCTCACTACTTAAAGCTACTTCATAGAATCCAAAATCTGAAACTCAGATTTATAAAGGCCTGGTTTCAATGTGGGTTTGGTATTCAACTCCAGTATGCTTTGTGTACTGGCTTCATACTTTTTCCATTCGGGTAAATTTTTCGCGTTGGGATTACCTGTCTTTATAAAATTTATCCAGTAGGATGACATAGCTTGCTGCACCGCATAATCTGTTTCTTTCCATGGTCTGCTCCATTTCGCTAAGGTGTGCAATGCAAAGGGAACTTCGGAAGTATGGAATGCACCATAATTCGGGAAACCGGGTTTATCGGTGGGTACGTAGCTGAATTGATATAAATAACTGTTGCTGGTGTTGTGCAATGCCCACACATGATCGGCAAAGCCGGCAAAATTCAGGTTACCCAATTTGTTTTGCGATTGCAAAGCTTCTTGATCTGTAGCTGCAGGAAATGCTTTCAGAAATTGCGACTCCTTGTCCTTATAAGTTTCTTTTACCCAGGCTTTATATTCTGATGCAGATTTTGGTTGACCGGTTAAGGCTGCATCGCCTGTTACCCAACCAGCAATCAATGCTACATCGTTATGTTTTTTGTTTTTAAAGATCGAGCCCATATCATCGGGCAACACATAACCATCAATAACCGGAGCAAACGTACCATACGGCAAGGTGCTGGCTAATTTCCACACACTGTCGGCTGGTAACTTGCGCAAGGCTTCAATGTTGGTTGTTTTGATTTTTTGTGAAAGTTCCAGACCCGTTTTTTCGGCATCACTTAACTTCATGGAAAACCGACCCATTGATGCTCCGCTATGTGCAATGGCCCCGCGAAACAATCCTTTCGATAAAGGTGAAGCCACCAAAGCCTGTACACTGAACGAACCTGCCGATTGTCCGGCAATGGTTACGTTATCCGGATCGCCACCAAATGCAGCAATGTTTTCTTTAATCCATTTCAATGCAGCCAGCTGATCCATCAACGCATAGTTACCCGATGCATTCTTGCCTGATTCTTTGGTGAGATCGGGATGCGAAAAAAATCCAAATACGCCTACACGGTAATTGATGCTTACAAAGATGATTCCTTGTTTCGCCAGCGCTTCACCATCATACACCGCACAAGCACTGGAACCTGAAACAAAACCACCACCGTAAATCCACATCAGTACAGGAAGTTTTTCTTTTGTTGATTTAGCGGGAGTCCACACATTCAGGTACAAACAATCTTCACTCAGTGGTTCAGGCGGAGCAATAAACTCTTCCGTCCACATGGCGAAGGGCGCAGGTTTGTTTTGTATCGGACTTGCCGAAAATTGATCGCAAGTCAATATACCCGACCACGGTTTAACCGGCTGTGGTTCACGCCAACGTAAATCACCAACTGGTGGCGCTGCGAACGGAATTCCTTTAAAGGAAGTAACGGTGCGATCTGCATTCCCAATGCCTTTTACTTTGCCATGGCTCGTTTTTGTTTCCAAGAGTGTTTGAGCTTGGAGTTGTGAACAGCTTAAGAAAAAAGTAATTGCTATCAGGTGGTATATTCTAATTTTCATATCGTCAATCAATTCTATTGAGAATGTATTTATCGGAAATCTTTAAAAACAAACCAACTAGTAATTAAATCTTTTCGCACTTAAAAACCCAATCGGTAATTTTGATTCTCCCTTCAGCGCAAGCTCACTCAACACCTCGCCCACTACCGAAGCAAACTTAAAACCATGCCCGCTAAAACCTGCAGCTATAATTACGTTGTGTTGATTGGGTAAAAAATCTAAGATGAAATTTTCATCGGGTGTGTTGGTATATAAGCAAGTCCTTGAAAGGTGAACAGATGTAAAACCTTCGGGTAAATAGTGCTGCACCGATTGCATTAATTCTGTTTCTTCTATTTTACTTATCGTTCGGTTAACATGATTAACATCTGTCGGTTGGCCGGGATAATGATAGGCTGCTTTTAATCCAACAGGACCACCCAATTGTGTGGCCGGCAAAATCGGGAACCCATAATACATGCCGGGTTGTTGGGCATCATCAATCAACCAACACGGAAATTTTCCCAATGTAAAACTATCACCGTGCTGTGGAATGGCCCATGCAAATACCTGGCGAGTAACTTTTAATTGTTTTTGAAATTCGGGTACAACATGAGCTGTCCATGCGCCTGTGGTGAGAATCAGTTTAGCGCACGTGTAGGTGTTTTTGTTGGTGGTTACCGTGATGCTACCCTGTTCCTCTTTCCATGCGATCAATTGTTCTTGTGTGTGAATGGTTGCTCCGGCTTTGGTGGCTTGCTCTGTAAAAGAAAGAATACAGCGCTCTGGTGTAAGTAGTCCGGCATCCGGTTCAAACAGAATTTCAAAATCAGCCGGAATGTGAAACTGCGGAAACTTTATTTTGCTTTCTGCTGAACTCAACGCATCAACCTGAATGTTGTATTGCCTTGCCGATGCTTTCACACCTTGAATTAAAACACCATCCGGTTTACCGGCATACAACAATCCGGTAGGAAAATAAAGTTGGGTACCGGTTTCGTTTTCAAGTTGCCGCCAATTATGATAAGCACGTTCCAACAGGGGCACATAATCCGGATGTTCGAAATAAGCTTTGCGGATTATTCTGCTTTGACCAGCATGCGAACCCTGTTCATGCGGAATACTGAATTGTTCTATTCCTAAAACTTTAACACCATCTTTTGCGAGGTAATAGCAAGCGGCCGAGCCCATGGAGCCCACACCCACTACTATTACATCGAACGATGCCATTACTCTTCTTTCAACGTAGCCAAAAAGCTAACCACATCGCGAATCTCGCGTTTAGTCAGTAAGTATTGCATAGGCGGCATACTGGAAGGTGCATCGGTGCGTTTGCTTACAGCAGATTTAAGAACAACCGTATCGGGTTTGTCGCCCGACTTCAATACAAACGAATCGGTTAATTCTTTTTGTAGAATACCAATCACCTTCTTGCCCGATGTCAACTCAAGGGTAACTACACCATAGCCATCGGCAATGCGAGCGCTGGGATTAACGAGCGACTCCAGTAGTTGTTCACGCGTTAAGCGTTTCGCTACACCGTTAATGCGTGGGCCAGCGGTTCCGCCATAGTCATCTATGGAATGACACCGAACACATTGTGCGGTTGGGTGACTCCAAAATAAATTACCCCCCTTGTTAGGATCGCCACCCAATAATGCTCCGGCAAAATTGGATTTCAACGAATCGGCTGACTGCGTACGAATAGCTTTTGCAAAGCGATCTTTCAGCGTAGATGATTTAGTACTATCAATGGCTTCTGCTAATTCCAGTTGCAGTTCATTAGGAAGTTTTTTGGATTCGAGTTTGGTTAGTAAATTCTGAAATGTCTTTTCAGAAAACTCAAGCGGCAAGGAACCCAATGTAGTAATCGCTGCCTGTTGTTCTTCGGTGGTGCGTGTGTTAATTACATCGGTAAGCAGTTTCACCATTACCGTTTTATCCAGATCAAGTTTACCCACCATATCTAACCCCACTACCCGAACATTTTTTTCGTTATCGGCCAATGCCGTGGTAATGGCATCTTTCATGAGATCATGTTTTAGAAGCGCCAAGGCACGTAAAGCTTCTACGCGCACATTTACATCGGCATCACGTTTCAATACACTCAATAAATTTGTGGCTACGCCATCTAACTTAAGTTTACCTGCAGCTTTTACGGCTTGCTTCCGTACTTCAGCATCACGATTGGTAAAGAGTTTGGTTAACACCGGAGTCGAAACATGCTGTACCGGTTCCAGCGCACGCGTAACGTCACCCCGATAGCGGCCATCAACCCGATCCAGCACCGAAGGTTTGGCCCATGTACTTAAGGCCGCAATAGCTTCAGCCCGAAGTGCAACCGGAACGTTATCGCGGTGTGCATACGTGAGCAGGTTTTGCAACGTAGCATCGGTACCCACACGCAAATTGGCACTAATGCTTCTGCGGATTAAAGGTTCATTATTGAATGCAGTTGCATTCAACAAACCAGCCAATGCCGGCAATGCATCTGGTATCGATAAATCATCGTTGATGGCCCGCGCAGTTTCTGTTACAATAAATTCATCCACATCATTCAGGTAAATGGCAATACCAGGATGTTGCAATCTTCGTAAGGCCAACACGGCACCCAGCCGCACTGCTTTAGACGGATGACTACTCAGCGCCATTAGTTTATCAGCTTTACCAATCCGCGACAGTGCCAATGCAGCCGCATGGCGAATGTATGCATCATCATCGTTGTTGGTTTGCAGTAATTCAACCAATGCATCAAAGGCTGGTTCGTGTGCTATGCGACCGAGGGCTTCGGCAGCAAAGAATTTTGAACGTGGATTTTCATCTTTCAATAATGCAATAAGTTCTGTTGCTGCGTTGGTGTAACGCACATCGCCCAACCAACGCGCAGCTTGCGCGCGGATTTCAGCATCTTCATCTTTCAGATAGGGAATCAGATTTTCGGCAACCGATAAATCTTTACGAGCCATCTGACTAATTCCCCAAACGGCATGCACGCGTGCCAATTGATTTTCCTTCTGACTCAAATACGTTTTAAAAATTTCGGTTTGCTTGCGCGATGCCAATTCAAATTGTGCTTTCTGGCGTACACGCATATCAGCATGCTTCAGCAATTCGCCCAGCGCATCAACTTTGTATTTTTTGAAATCTGCCCGAATGTGTTTTTCTGTTTCAGCGCGCGTTACTTTATCGGGATTGTTTACATCTAATTTCCAGATGCGACCATAATCTTTTGTGCCCCACCCTTCAATCCAATCGCCCATATACAACGCGCCATCCGGCCCGAAATCTATTCCGGTTGCCAGCAAGCCACTCAAAATCATTTTAGATTCTACAAACTCGAACGAAGCACCATTTGGTTTTAATTTGAAAGCATGAATACCTGACTTGGTTGGATTGCCCACAAACTCAACAATGAAAAAGCTATTTTTAAATGGTTCACCTAAAGCTGTGCCCGGATTATACAACATACCCGTGGGGCCATTCACAAAATTTTTGATCGTAGGTAATATGTAAGCAGGCTGACCTTCATGGCGCGGGATATACATCTTCTCGTCCATCCACACTTTGTACGTGTTGTTATCCGGATCGCGGTATTTTCCAAACTGCCAGTTGGTGCGCCAGCCAATGTCGGCCCCATCTACCACATAAACCAAACGTTCGCTTTCACCGGCATGATCGCCATCGTTATCTTCACTGATCAGATTTCCATATTCATCAAACACAAACTCGTGTGTGTTGCGATTACCATAGGCAAATACTTCAAAGTTGCTGCCATCGGGCTCAGAGCGAACAATTACACCACTGTTGGGATGTTCATATTTTTCACCATTCGGTCCGGTACCATTAAAACCAATATCACCAATCTGCCAATAGATGCGACCATCCGGTCCAACTTCAATACCCGACATACCATGACCACCAAAGCCGATGTGAATTCCATAACCATGCGAGAGCGAAGTTTTCTTTTCAGCAAGACCCCATTTGTTTTCGTTGATGCGCCACAGATCGGGGCCGATGGCTACAAACAAATCATCGCCATGTTTTAAAACGCCACCGGCAGCATCGGTAGTTTCATCATTAAAATCTTCTACTACCAATTGCGATTTATCGGCAAAGCCATCGCCATCGGTATCTTCAATGCGATAAATGTGTTCCTTTTGTATTGTAAGATCGCGCCAGTCGTGCGAGCCATCACTATTCAGGTCGGCCAGCCATTCGTTTTTGGAACTTAATTCAGGAGCTAATACTTTCTTTAAGAATGCGCGCTTGTCTTCTATAGTTTGTAATGAAATAGAACCAATCTCCCAATCCTGATGGCCGCGAATGTCAAACTCAGAATCTTTCTGGCGATTGGTGCGCGTGTAATAAATTCTTCCCTGATCATCAATATCAATAGACACCGGATCGGCCACCAGCGAATCGCTTCCCCATAGTGTAAGCACCAGGCCGGAGTCAAACTGCGGAGCAACGGTTTTCTGAATGCTTTGCGAAAGCGCTGCGGCTTCAGATGGTGTTAGCTGTTTTATTCGTAGGTCGGCCGGTGGTTTTTCGCAACTGAAAATAATCAAGGTGATGAGTAGCAGAGCAGATACTTTAGTGCGCATTACTTTTTGGTTAGAAATCGAAAGATAAGAAGTATTTAACCCGCGCCCAATCGTAACTTGAGGGCGAACTACGTGTGGTTTGGCCTTATCCCAACGGGAGCTACTGTCAGGACATAAATTTCTGCTCCATAGGAGCAGCCTGTCTATAGAAAGAACAAGTCATCATGATTTTGGCTCTGTAAGAGCCTCCTAAAATACAAATGAATAATAAAATTATTACGTACTCATACCGCTAAAGGTGGCTCCTCCAGAGCCGGATTCAAACTGACTTTAATTCTACAAACAGGTTGCTCCTCTGGAGCAAAACGCAATAAGATGTGTCCTGAAAATAATCTACAGGAGAGCGACAGAAATTATCTGAGGTTTAACCATTCATGTATTATTACAAATCAACATTTCTATTCTGTTAATTTTACGTTTTTAAAATCTCGTTTATGAATAAGCTTACCAAGCTCTGCCTGTTGGCCTTTCTTCCATTCGTGGCTGTCGCCCAGGATAAACTCAAATCCATGCCCGGTTATGCACGCTATCAGCAAGTAGCGCCTCTAATCCGAACCTCGGTTAAACCCGGCAACCTTTCGGTAACGTGGAGTGAAGATGGCAGCACGTTCGACTATGTACAAGACAAAAAACTCTATCGCTATACAGTTAAAACCAAAACGGTAAAAGAAGTTGGCGATGCTCCAGTCGTAGAAAGACGAATGCCGCCCCGCCCCGTGCGTGGCCGCCAGTATGACTTTGCCAATTCGCCCGATGGGAAATGGAAAGCCTACACCAAAGATCGCAACATGTTTTTGAGTGAAGTAAGCGGTGCCAATGTAATTGCTATTACAACTGATGGTAACGAACAGAACCAGATTAAATATGGTATCGCTACCTGGGTATATGGTGAAGAGTTAGGTCAGAACACCGCCATGTGGTGGTCGCCCGATAGTAAAAAAGTTGCCTTCTATAAGTTTGATGAAAAGAATGCCAGGAAGTTCTACGTGTTGTTGAATCAACTCAAGTTGCAGGACTCGTTAGAGATTGAAGCCTATCCCAAAGTAGGTGCGCTTAACCTGCCGGTAGATTTAATGGTGTATGATGTAGAAACTAAAAAAATTAATCCGTTAGACTTGCGTGAGGGTAAACCCTACCACGATGGCGACCTGGGTACTTACATCTATGGCATGGATTGGACACCCGATGGAAAAGAACTACTGTACCACAGCACCAATCGCAAGCAGGACATTATGGAATATCGCGCGGCCGATCCGGTAACGGGAAAAAGTCGCACGGTGGTTCGCGAAGAATGGTTGGCCAGCTTTACCAAAAACACGCCCGAGATTTATGTGCTGAAAGATGGCAAACGGTTTATCTGGGCTTCTGAACGCAGCGGCTTTAACAATTATTACCTGTACGATTTCAGTGGCAAGCTGATCAGCACCATTACCAAACATCCGTTTGAAGTTTCGCGCATTGTGAAAGTTGATGAAAAAGCTGGTGAATTATATTATATGGCGCGCAGTGGCGACAACCACATGAAAATGCAACTGCATCGCGTAAAGCTGGATGGAACCAAAGACGTGCGCTTAACCAATCCGGCTTTCAATCATGCCATTACGCTTTCGCCCGATAATAAATTTTTTGTGGATGTAGCTGAAACTTACAACACTGCGCCTTTCACTGCTTTGGTTGATGCCAAAGGAAAAGTGATTGCTGAATTGGCTAAAAGTGACCTGAGCAAGTTTGAAGAACTTGGCTTAAAGAAAGTTGAAGTTTATACGTTCACTTCTGCAGATGGCGTTACACCCTTGCATGGCGTAATTCACTTTCCTTCCAACTTCGATCCAACTAAAAAATATCCGGTAATCCTCAGCAACTATGGTGGCCCTGCTACCAATGCCTTCCGCGAAAACTTTACCTATCCTGATGCCTTAACCGAATACGGTTTTCTGGTATTGAATATAGATGGTCGCAATGCGGGTGGTAAAGGCAAAAAACTATTAGACCAGCTCTATGGTAATCTTGGTTTTGTGGAGATGGATGATTTTGCAGCAGGCGTGAAAGCGCTGCACAATCGTCCGTATGTAGATGCTACTAAAGTAGGTGTGTATGGTACCTCGTATGGTGGTACTACGGCAGCAACATTATTGTTACGTTACCCCGATGTGTTTCACGCTGCTGTAGCCAACTCGGCTGTTACCGATTGGCGCAACTACGATAACGTTTATACCGAACGGTTTATGAACACTATACAGAACAACAAAAAAGGATACGATGCTTCCAGCTTAATGCCGATGGCCAAAAACCTAAAAGGTGAATTGATGATTTTCTTTGGTACGGCCGATAATAACGTACATCCTTCTAATTCACTACAGTTGATTGATGCGTTACAGAAAGCGGGCAAGAGTTTTGAAGTGCAACTTGCACCCGATGGTGGCCACGTAGCAATGAACCGAGAAAGGATGATGGAGTTTTTTATTCAGCATCTGGTGTTGAAGAAGTAGGATGGGTACTCAACCCTCACCATTAAAACTTGTGAAGTTATTGCAACAGATGAGTTTGATCGGGTGAGGGTTATAACCACAACCAATTCGCACAACTTTTTATTACGTGCACACTCCTTTCCGGGTGCGCCATATTACTTTCTTATTCGTGAGTAAATTGTCGTCAATATCAACTCCTAAATAACCTAGTAACTCTCCGTTGCAGCTTCTTATTTCGGGTGGCAGCGTATTACAATTTGGGCAACAGTGATAAATATAGATAACCTCATTAATTTGATAATAGGCATGATATATCAAAACATCCCCGACTGATATTCCTTCGTAATAGTTATTAGCAACCATCTCCGCTTTTAGCCACTCCAAATCATCTATCGAAGTAACATGGCAGAATTGCGGGCTATCGTTTTCGGCACAACGCGAAAAACAAAGTAGTAATAATGCAGATAAGAAATAATTAAGGATTTTCATATAAGTATTCTTTACGTATAAAGATAGACACAAGAAACCTTTATAGGGTTGTACCCCTCACCCATTAAAACTTGTATGCTAGCTACGCTTTGTGTGGCTCCTGCTTTAGCTCACTGATTTTAAGTTCCTGGCGATAGGCTTTCACCAGTTGTTCTTTGAGCAGGTTGAATGACATAAAGGCCGGTACAATCGTGTTAAAAAAACCAGCTCCATATAATGAATCATTTAGAATTTGATTTTGGCCCGAGTTTCAGATTTATAGGGCATAAAAAAACCTCCGCAGTCTGACCACGGAGGTTTTAATCAGCGGTGTTTCGCATCACAAAACGGGTTTAGTGAAACGTAACTTCGTTAAGAGTTGATGTTCCTGGCTTTGGAAGCCAAACACACTGCGTACATACGAACGCACCGCATTGGCTGTGCGCACCAGATTTTCGGAAGCCAGGTAATAAGCCGCGTTCCGTTTGCTGCGCGCTTCTTCCAGCCGTGTCTCGGCCGCCAGCACTGCCTCATTGAGGCCAAACAACTCGGCCAGCGTTTGCTGCAGACCAGCAACCGTAAGATGAGGTTCGTTGGGTGCATACTGACTCTCCGAAGCAACGGTTTTCACCAACCGATCAAAGTACTCGGCTGTAACTACATACGCCTGACCATACGAAGGGCGTGATGGCTTTGGCACTTCGGCTGCTTCGGGTGTAGGGGCCGGAGGTTTGGTAATGCGTGCGCCCCAGATTCTGCGCTTGCTGTTCAAGGCATCTTTCAACAGCAACTCATTGGCACTACTTACCTTCAGCATGTTGTACACATCGCTGCTGAGTTTCCGGATTTTGATGAAGCCAAGTTCGCGCGCATTGGTGGCGTTGTCATACGCCTGCTGTGCAGCTTTTACTTCTTCCCAGATTTGTTGGGCGATGTTCAACTGGGTGGTCATCGCATTCACCTGAAGGTTTTGTTGTCCGGGGTTATAGGTTCCTCCTAACCCGGTGCAGATCCGAATAACCTTGTCAAAGGACTGCAGGTTTTGTACATGGCTCATAACTATTCATTTAAGTTATGGTGATTGTACGCAGCACACATGGCACCGTGTTGTAGTTTTTTAGGGTATTTTATAAACTATATAGTTACCTGAACCTACAACTGAAAAACCCTTGGCACGTTCGATTACATTTTTTCTGTATTCCCTGAATGCTTAATGAAAATTTAATTTTTCTCGCATGACTTTACCTGCGGAAAGATGACGTTAGCTACCATTGGTATTCGGGTAGCTTCTCTCCTGCCCGCGTGTAGGGCTATACCGTTTGTATCCGAAGCGCCAGGCGATTGTTTGATGCTTACCTGTAATGGTATTGGTGCAGTTTGTAATAGTATCGGTACAAAAAGTTCTTGATTGATGCACTCCTGTAATGGTATTGGTGGAGTTTGTAATTGTATCAGTACAAAAAGCTCTGGATTGATGCACTCCTGTAATGGTATTGGTTGAGTTGCACTTGCCTTCTGGCAGGTTTAGTACTGGATCATTGAAAGTTTGCGAGAGTATGCTTGTTGGCGAAGAACACCAACAAGGGCAAGAGAAGGGTTTGACTTGAATTGTGAATATTTGTATTTTTAACAACCGTGCGTAAACTATTAATTTATTTTCTCATTAACCTGCCATTGTTCCTCGTGGCATGTACTTATGTCCTGGAGGAACCATCTGGTACCACAAGGGAAATCACCCCCCTTCAACCCTCGGGTACGATTTCGCTTACTGACTATATTGTTGAAGACACCATTTATCTGTATACCAATAAAATATTTACGTTTGATATAAAAAATGACCGCAGTGGTCCTAAATTTCAAGGAGAGGCATATTTCAACAACACCTTAATTTATAGTTTCAGCATTAGGCAAGGACAATTCAGTATACCAGAAAATTATTTTAAGACTGGGCATTATAAATTAAAAATAAGTTTCATTGAATCGTTAAACGATCAAAGCCTGATCACACAATTCAAAGACCTTCAGACTACCATATTTAAAGAATGGGTCATCATTATTGACATTGACACACCACTAAATTTTGAAATCGGGACTTCACTCGACAATGGTTATGTGAAGTACACATGGCCCAAGTACGAAAAACCCAATTTCAGTAGATACGAACTTTTAATCAGTTCAGGTAATGGATACAAAAGCTTAGTAGTCACTGATCCTTCGAAAAACTTTATTATCGACTCAACCTCTATCGATGGCGGTGCTCCTTCCTACCTGCAAGTAACAATTAGAAATATGTTCACTTATACGACTGCTTATGCAACCGTCAATGAACCTCCAATAGATTTTAATATGGTGTTTCATCCTGAGGATACGACAGCTCGATTTGTCTGGAGTAAGCCAAAGTACTATGGTGCTTTTAAATCCTATACTATTTCGGACGAAAATACCACCCTGGCAACTGTGACAGCCGTTAAGGATACCACCATTAACCTTAAAGTTGATGGAGTTTTTCCGTATGTTACTCGCATGTCGTTTAAAATGTTGGACAAATCCGAAACCACCATATACCAGGCCGAAAAAAATATTGATTTCTTCCTTGGGAATGCAACCCCAACGGCAGCCTATGGACTTTTCTGGTATTACAGCCAGTCTGCAAATAAATTCATCGCGCGTACCGGTCCTACCATCAACATTTATGATGATTCTTTCAACTTGCTTACCTCTCGTACTATCGAAGATAATGCATATTATGGAATGACCGTTGCATGGCCTGGGAATTTTCTACATTACATAGGTACAGGGCATACAATCTCGCAACTCAACCTTGTGAACAACAGTGAAACGTCTATGTCAATTGCGGGTGATTATATTTCCCCGACCTACCTAGGTGTAATTTCCGGAGCCAACAATCAGGTTGTAAGTTTTTATGCTATCGACAACGATCATGTGCGCCCACCAAAAGATATCGTGGGGCTCGTCAATATGCAGAATACTACCGTTTTGCACCAGGAAAATGCCAATCAATGGACTAAAATATCGGATGATGGAAGGTATTCAATCGAAGTGCAAGAAGTTTATTCCGTAAGTGGCGGCATCGAAACTCGCATTGGAACAATCCCAAACAATTATTATTTCCGTTGGTTTCGTGGCGACAACACGGATGAGATCATCACCACACAATATGATGATAGAGTAGCAAATGAACTAAAAACTATTATCGTTCGAAGCAATGATATGTCCATCTTACGAACTTTTGATCCCCCTGAGGCTGGATTTTCGCTTACTGCTTACGATCCCGCCACAAAAACTCTTCTCTACACAAAGTTCGGTGCCACAAAAGTTTACCTGGTAAATATCGACACTGGTGCCAAGAAAATATTCAAAGCCAGTGGTGGTTACAATACACCGCTGGTTAATGGTACGATCATTATCAATGGACGCTACATCAAAGCAATATGACAAAGGTTAAATACATCGTTATCCTTTGTTTATCTGCATTCCAGACTTCAGCGCAATTCAATCTTGAATTTCATGTAGGAAGAGGCAGCTATTCGAACAGCGAACTTAAGAAATATCAGGCTTCGCTTGTCGACCGCAATCTGGTTGGTGGTAAAGTTTTGGAATCGTTTCCGGCATTCTGGTATTATGGTGTGGATGCAAAATGGAATCTACCAAATTCACAGGTTGGATTTTCGGTATCGCAAGGTTCAACTGGAGGACAAGTGTACTATGCCGATTATTCGGGGACATTCAGGGAACAGCAATTGCTGAAATACAAAACTTTCCGCATGTTAACGGCCGCCAGGTTTGCCTTTAATGAGGGTAATACTTCCATACAGATTGATCCAAGGTTTGGGCTAGCGTTTGCAACACTCCAGATAAATCGGTCAATCAGCGCCACGGATGGAACTCAGTCTTTTGAGTTTAAGGAAAACTCTAGTTTCAAAGCTGTTAATCCTTTTTTAGAACCGACATTCTCTCTCTTTCATAGGCTCGGTCCAATTGGTATCAATATTTTTGTTGGCTATCAGCTGGATTTAGCTTCAAATGTTTATAGAGAGTCAACTGGCAGGCCGTTCATTTTTAATGGAACTGGGGTACCAATGAATTTGTCTGGAGTACGTACAGGAGGATCTATCGGCTTTTATCTCGGTCGTGCCAAAGAGATTGACTTTACCCGAGTTTACGTAGGTATTGGGACTGGCCTTGATTTTGGCGGCATAGGTTTGAACGTAATGAGCATGGTTACCGAACATATAGGTTTGTTTAGCGCTATTGGATACAACCTATCCAACATTGGATTGAACGGTGGAGTTAGGCTTTACACCAACGATCAATTAGCTAAGTGGCGTCCATATTTTTCGGCCATGTATGGATACAATGCGGTCTACATTATACCGGATGCTGTTAATTTTAATAGAACTTTCTATGGCGCGACATTTGGTTTGGGTGTAGATTTGAAGAATTCACGCTCCAATTTTTGGACATTCGCCCTACAAGTTCCCTTCCGCAGTTACGATGCATTCGAATATAAGACCTATCTCGAAGATTCGAATATCGAGATTAGTCGTGATTTTCTACCGTTTACAATTTCTATTGGCTACCGAATTGCAATCGCAAATTAAATGAGATTCCCACATCAATTACCCTGAGAAAGAAGTCTTTAGAAACCTGGCCCGCGTTTAGGGCTGCACCGTTAGTATCCGAAGCGACAAGCGATTGTTTGATGCTTACCTGTAATGGTATTGGTACAAAAAGTTCTTGATTGATGCACGCCTGTAATTGTATTGGTGCAGTTTGTAATAGTATTGGTACAAAAAGCTCTGGATTGATGCTTCCCTGTAATGGTATCGGTACAGTTTGTAATTGTATCGGTACAAAAAGTTCTGGATTGAGGCACTCTTGTAATTGTATTAGTGGAGTTTGTAATGGTATTGGTACAAAAAGCTCTGGATTGACGCACCTCTGTAATGGTATCGGTGCAGTTTGAAATGGTATTGGTGCAAAAGTTCCGGATTGATGCATCCATCGGTACAGTTTGTAATGGTATTGGTACAAAAAGTTCTGGATTGACGCACCTCTGTAATGGTAATGGTGCAGAAAGTTCCGAATTGATGCACTCCTGTAATGGCAACGGTGCAGCCCCAAAGATGCTTCCCTGCAAATGCCATCACGCCAAGCGGCCGGGCCAGCGCTCAGCGTACTTAACATAATTCGGTCTCAATAAATCAGTCTGGATTTCTTAATGAGTTCCAAGTTTGAGCTGCCCATTCTTTATACTCATCAGTTGGGAAGCAAATGGTTGAAAGCATGAACTTGTCATTTTTCACTCTTACTCCCTGCAGTATCCAATATTCTGAGTTGGCCTCCTTATCAAGCGCATAGTAGACGATTGCCTTTCCAGCTAGTTCAGTCTCACTGTACAGAACTTCTGCTCCGGCATTCTCATTATTATCAAAGAAATGCTCGGCATAATCGGCATCAGAGTTTTTCTTGGTGATACCATAGGCTATCGACCGAACTGTGAAAATATGGTCATAAAAAATAATCGTATTCCCATCTTCACCTCGATACATAGTGCCGGGCAAATCGATAAGCCAATTGTCTGTGAGGTCAAAAGTCATGAGGTGCTTTCGATAACCGTATTCTGTCTGGGGAATGTCCGTTTCAGATTCTGAGAGAAAGTTTTTTACAGTATTCCAATCTTCATCTGGTAATTCGATGAATGGGTCAATCTTTCTTGCTTGCTCAAAGCACTGGTCAATTGTTGATAGAATCTTTTTCTCTTTGTCGTCAGCAGGGAAATGCCATGGGCACTCAACGTTTAACAAAGCAATACCTGTATGCTTGTAAAACAGTGCGTCAGGTTGCTTATTCCACCAAACGAAAAATTCTTTACCAGCCCAGTGAAGGTCTTCTGGCACTAGATTGGCAACTTTATTAAACCATTCTCTTTCCCAAATTTGAATAGGGGACACAGCAAAGTAATCAAGCTTCATTCGTGGTGAACCCATTGGCAGACTAATCATCAATTGCTTCCCTCCTTCTTCATCGAAATTTCTACACAATGCATTGAGCCACTTCAGCATTTCAAATTGAAGCTGATCGTAATTTCTATGTTCGTGGTATCCTGTTTCATCCTGATAATACTCCTCGCCTTCTTCTAGATTCCAGTTCCATTTTATCCCTAAGCCACTTCCCAGTTTTTCAATCAACTCAATTAAGTATGCATGGTAACCTGGGCCGACACTGTTTGTCTTTGCAGAACAAATCAGTGTCTCACCGGCCAATTCAAAATCCACCGTTTCCTCACATGGATGAATGGTTGCGTATAAGTTGGTTTCATTTTGCGTGAACGAAAGGAAGTCCCTGAATAGTCCCGAAGAATGCTTCGTGAGATATTCTTGCACACTCGATAATTCAAAGGATTTTTTCTTAAAGGATAAGGGAGGCTTGCTTATTTCTCCCTTGATGTAAATACCTAGTCCCATTCAGTAGAGTTGAACCGCAAGATATTGAATGCAACAATAATAATTAAAACGCGCCACAAAGTTACGGGCGTGTGGACTGGAAAGCCGCAAGGGTTAGCGGAGTTTATCCCGCGTTTTGGCGGGGCATGCTCATAAAAAATCTCTCCCCTCCTCCCAGCCCACGTGCCTTGGGTAGTATTTTTTTACGGCAGCCCTTGCACCTTTCCATCCGGTACCGTGTGGTCGCGTAATGTTTAAATATATCATTCGTGTCCGCACTGTTGACTGGTGGCTGTCGTTCGGTTTTTGTTTGGCGTTAGTCTGCGTCCTTCTGGCATAAAAGAGGTTTTCCTCAGGTTCTTGTGGCTTTAGTGTTCCATCTCAGAGCTCCCTTTTTAGGGGTCTCTTTTTAATTTGGACTTGATTAACCTAAATTGATTTCAAAAGGCCGAGAAAGACTCTCTCGACATTATAGGATGGTAGACATGGATAATTTGGATTCAATAAAGGGGCTTTTTTATGAAAGGTGTTTCAAGCTCGACTACAACACAATTGTGGATATGTCCGAATTTCATCAATCTACAGAACTTAACAATGTTATAGTCGGGTTGAGCAATGAATGTTTTGGGTTAATTGCCACAACCGAGTTGGATTACAAGTTATTCTATGTTAGCGGAAAAGAACTTAAAGGGGACCTAATTGAGCTAAATATAGAGGAAGAGTTTAGAGATGATTTAGTGCTATTATTTTCCCAATACCTGTCAAGTAGGTATACCAATCTCGAACCCATTAGTGTTTTTAATAATTTCCAAAACTATACAAGGGCATCCAAAAACAGAACGCTGCTCTGCAACACATGCCTTTATTTTATTTACCTAAACCTAAATCCACTTTCTCTCCCACCTCCCACGCTCTCACTGAAAACACTTTCACCGCTTTCTCTTTATACTCAACCGTAACCAGGTAATAACTTCCAAAATATGCTACGTGCTCTACAATCCACTTGCCAGTTTTCTTTTTGATGAGTTGTAGTTGTTCAGGACGGGGAAATTTTCCTTTCAGGCTTGATTTGCCTAGCAACCGCGCGAGGCTAGCATCAACAAGATTGTATTCGCCAAACAAACGCGCTACGTATTCATTCTTAGGTTGGTGATAAACTTCATACGGAGTGCCTTGTTGTACCAGTACACCTTTCTTCAATACTATTACACGATGGGCCCACGGCAAGGTATCTTCCGGGTGGTGCGAGACCAACACACACGTTACACCCAACTTAGCACTGATCTGCGCCACTACTTCTTTCAACGTTGCTTTCAGGCCGGTATCGAGGTGAGAATAGGGTTCATCGAGCAATAATACTTGTGGATGCGTCATTAGCAAACGGGCAATAGCAATGCGTTGCTTTTCGCCACCAGAGAGCTGGTCTGTCTTGCGTGCAAGCAAGTGTTTGATTTTGCAAATGGTAATGATACGTTGCCTGTATGTATCGGTTACATTACTGGCATATTCTAAAACTTGTTCAACACGCAAAAATTTAGGTAACTCAAAATGTTGCGATAAGTAAGCAATCTCCGGATGGCCGGGTACTAAGTTATCTGCCGGACCTTTTACCAGTTCATCGTTCAATGTAACCGTACCACTGTCGGGTTGTTCAAGGTCGGCAATAATTCTGAGTAGTGTACTTTTGCCAGAGCCGGTTTCACCGGCAATCACTACGTTTTCGTTTTGCTTTATTCCCAGGCTAACCTTGCTCAGCACTTTACCGAATTCGGTGGTCTTAGTGAGTTGGTTAACTTTGAGTAGAATTTTGGTTGTCATTTGTTTTGTTTTTTATGAGGCGTCTGACGCTTTAAAAGCGTCCTGACGCCTAAGTTTTATTCATACTCCGCCAGTGTATTCCATAATTGATCAAACTCTTTGGCAAATGATTTAATTACGCCACCATCGCGGGTAAGCAAAATATTTTCATGATTAAATTTTGCTGCACTGCGTGTCCAGTTATAGCTACCGGTTAGCAACGCTTTGTTATCGGTAATCATAAACTTATGGTGCATGTGGTTGGCGGTGCGATCGATGCGAACGGGAATTCCGGCACTTGCCAGTTGGTCAATGTCCGAACCTTCGTCCAGCATCTTGTCGTTATCGGTAATAATTTTTACCGGCACTCCCCGCTTGTGCGATTCGATGATGGAATTGGTAATAATATCATCGCTGATGGTAAACACGCAAATCTGAATATGTTGCGTGGCCTGTCGGATCTGTTGCATGATGATATTGCGGCACGTTTCGCCCGGACTAAAGTATGCATCAGAACCGGGTGTGTTGGGTATGGTATTCATTAACGCACTGGTGGCATCGCGAATCCATTCTACAATAAACCGATAATTTTCAGGTGTGGCTTTTTGGTTAGCGAGTTCAAAAATCTGGCTGCGCAAAAATGCCAACTGGCTTTCGTTGGGTTTTACTTCATCAATTATTTCGCGTAACGATTTACGCTCCGACTTCGAAAAGTATTGGTCTTCGATACTGAGTTTGAGAAAATCAAGAATGGGTTGCATTGGGTGAGTGTTTAGTCGTTAGTCCTTAGTAGTTAGTATTTAGTCTAGAGTAGTTAGTATTTAGAGTAACTTAGTTTGGTGAGCATAAAAATAAGGCTAACGTATCATTAAGGCATTCATACCTGTAAACTTAATCAAATCAGACTCAGCCCTGCTTACAGCTTGCGAACTACTTTTGAATGATTACCACAGCGAGTATAACCTGCACTCCTAATTTATGCGTAAGCGGGCAAGGGATTGAAGTGGAAAGCCTGCCGCAAGTGGGTGGATAACAGCGCGAGCGCGGCAGCTTGAAACGAAAAGCCCGGTGGCCTTTCCGCCTCGGAATGGCCATGCCCCAAAACTTCTAACGCTGCCTTTTAATATTACCAAAGTATTGAGCACGCCACAGAATCTAATATCTTTGCGGCCCTGCCTACCGGCAGGCAGGCTTATTATTTAACGACTTATGATTTCGGTTGACGCAGTAACAGTAGAATTTAATGGTTCGGCTCTTTTTAGTGACATCACTTTTAACATCAACGAAAACGATCGCATAGCCCTGATGGGCAAAAACGGAGCGGGCAAATCTACCCTGCTCAAGATTATTGCGGGCAAAAGCAAAGCCACACGCGGCAAAGTATCGGCACCTAAAGAAGCTATTATTGCCTACCTGCCGCAGCACTTGCTAACCGAAGACGATTGTTCGGTGTTTGATGAAACCAGCAAGGCTTTCTCGAAAGTGCATGGCATGAAAACGCGCATTGATGAGTTGAACCATCAATTAGAGGTGCGTACCGATTATGAATCGGACGAGTATGCAAAGATTATTGAAGAAGTATCGGAGTTGAGCGAAAAGTTTTATTCGATTGAAGAAATCAATTACGATGCTGAAATAGAAAAAACATTGATGGGATTAGGTTTTGTGCGCAGCGACTTTACGCGACCTACCACAGAGTTTAGCGGTGGCTGGCGCATGCGCATTGAGTTAGCGAAAATTCTGTTGCAGAAGCCTGACCTGATTTTACTGGATGAACCTACCAACCACCTGGACATTGAATCGGTGCAATGGCTGGAAGAATTTTTAAAGACCAGTGCCAAAGCGGTGATTGTAATCAGTCACGATAAAATGTTTGTGGATAACCTGACCAATCGCACCATTGAAGTAACGATGGGCCGCATTTACGATTACAAAACCAACTACTCGCATTACCTGCAGTTGCGTAAAGAAAGACGTGAGCAACAGCAGAAACATTTTGAAGATCAGCAGAAAGAGATAGCAGACATTCAGGGATTTATTGATCGCTTTAAAGGCACATACTCCAAAACGTTGCAAGTGCAATCGCGCGTAAAGATGTTGGAGAAGATTGAGATTGTGCAGGTAGATGAAATGGATACTTCAGCACTAAACCTGAAGTTTCCACCCGCACCACGTTCGGGTAACTATCCGGTTATTGCCGATGGTCTTACCAAAACCTATGGCGACCACCTGGTATTTAAAGATGCAACTTTCACCATTGCACGTGGCGAGAAAATAGCCTTTGTAGGTAAGAATGGTGAAGGTAAATCGACCATGATAAAAGCTATTATGGGCGAGATTGATTTTGACGGTCGCTTGCAGGTTGGCCACAATAGTATGATCGGCTACTTTGCACAAAATCAGGCAGCACTGTTAGATGGTGAACTTACGGTGTTCGAAACCATCGATCAGGTTGCACAGGGCGACATCCGCACGAAGATCAAAGACATGCTGGGTGCGTTTATGTTTAGTGGTGAGAACATCGACAAGAAGGTGAAAGTACTTTCGGGTGGTGAGAAAACTAGGTTGGCGATGTTGAAGTTGTTGCTGCAACCGGTCAACTTGTTAATTCTGGATGAACCGACCAACCACCTCGACATAAAAACAAAAGACATTCTGAAAGATGCGTTGCTGGCTTTTGATGGTACGCTGATTCTTGTTTCGCATGATCGCGATTTCTTAGATGGTCTTGCTAAAAAAGTATTTGAGTTTGGCAACAAGCGCGTGCGCGAACACTTTGAAGACATTAACGGCTTCTTGCGCAATAAGAAGATGGAGAATTTGAAGGAGATAGAGAGGAAGGCGTGATAGGGTTTCCAGTTCCTGGTCGCTAGTTTCTGGTGGCTGATTTGTTTGGAGTAATTCTGAGTGGCAAGTACTGGTAGCTAGATTAACGGATTCGTTTTTTGGTTGTGATAATAGAAGTAAAGAATTAAGCCCGAACGAAGAATCCCCTGATTCGAAGTTGATAATAGAGCTATGAATAATGAGATCCTTCGCGCCAACGCCACTTGCTAACGCTGCTCAGGATTTTGATAATAATTCTGAGTGTCAAGTATTAGTAGATAAGTTCAGGAATTCGTTTTTTGATTGTTTGATAATAGAATTGAAGTGCTAAGTACGAACGAAGAATCCCAGATTCGAGGTTGAGATACCAGACCTTCCAATATGGAGATCCTTCGCGGCCAACGCAACTTGCTCACGCTGCTCAGGATTTTGATAATAATTCTGAGTGGCAAGTACTGGTAGCTAAGTTAACAGATTCGTTTTTTAATTGTTTGATAGCAGAAGTAAAGCATTAAGCCCGAACGAAGAATCCCCAGATTCGAAGTTTTAAGATTCTCCATGGCCGACACACTACCCAACCAGCTAACACGTCACTTCCACCAACCAATCCCACGGATAAGGTGCCTCAAGATTTTTAGGGGGTGCTGCTAACTCGGTGCTCCAATCGTATTCCAATTTTTCGAGTTTTGTAACGGTGAAACCGGCTTGTGGTAAGATTACTTCCAACTCACTGGCAGAGTAATGTTTGGTGGGTACTTTGTCGATATAGACAATGCCTTGTATCAAATCGCGTTTGTTGCCTTTGAAGTAAAGAAACTCATGCAATGGAATATCCTGGGCCTTCACTCCTTCTTGTGCATAAAGTTGTATCAGTTGCCACGATGAGAAAAGTGCCGAATCCAACGCAGGCAACACAAACAAAGCTGTGCCACCGGGTTTTAGTGAGTGGGCAATGTTTTTGAACGCCAGTGTATTTTTTTTTAGATCAGGAAACATGATTACGTTGCAACAAAAAGCAAAGTCGGCTTTAGGTGCTTTGAGCGGGCGCGTTACATCGTGTGGTTTTACCGTTACGTTTTTATAGTTACGCACAGCAGCTTGTTTTAGCAAACCTTTTGAGATGTCAACACCCAACACACTTTTAAAGGCTGGGGCGAGGTATGGAAATGATTTACCGTTACCACAACCAAAGTCGATAGCCGTCTTGGTTAACGATGCATGTTTTTTTATGTAGCGCGGAAGTTTTTTGAATTTATCGCTGGCATATACATCAAATATTTCAGCGTTGTATTCCGGAGCAAGTTTTTCCCAATGGGCTTTTTCGTTCATGGTTAGTAGTTGGTCCTTAGTCTTGAGTAGTTAGTCCTTAGTCGTTAGTTAATAGTTAGAGGTTTGTAGACTTAAGGTTGGAGGTCTAAGGTTAACTGCTTTACAATTTCTTTCATGGGGCGCACGTTGTGTATGTGTTCAATGGCAGGTCCGGCACACCATACCGTTTGATACGTTGCGCCAAAGGCGGCTTTCTCAATTTGTTTCATACCCTTCCAGGCAATCAAAAGCTTTACATATTTTTTCAGGCTTTTATTTTTTTGAAGTAATCGTTCTAACCAATTTGCTTCGGTGCCTAATTGTTGCACATACGGTGTATTGATTACCGTTAATGGCGAACCCGAAAGCTTTGAAGTCATCACAATGTCTTTCGCACCATAATCAATTAACGCTTGTTTATAGTCAACCGAGATGGGCGCTTCCTCACTAGCCATAAAAATGGTACCCACCGAAACTCCGGCTGCACCCCAACTCATTACTTCTTTAATATCTTTACCAAAAGAAATGCCACCGGCCGAGATAACCGGAATGGTGCAATGCGTTGTTAATAGCGTAATCAATTCTTTAGGTGAAATTTTTCCGGCATGGCCCCCGGCTTGATTGTTAACAGCGATCAACGCATCCGCGCCAAGCGCTTCTACTTTTTTGGCATAATCCAGATCAATTACATCGCAGAAAACTTTTATACCAACAGGTTTACATTGTTCAATTACTTCCTGCGGACTGCCCAATGACGTGATGATGAAATCAACTTTAAGTTCTACCAATGTTTTAAGTTGATCTTTATACTTGAAGTTGGATTTATTTACAATCAGGTTTACACCAAACGGTTTGCTGGTGTGAGCCTTTATTTCAGCAATAGCAGCGCGTAATTCTTTATCGGTGCGGTAGTTGAGTGCCGGAAAAGCAGCAGTAATACCACTATCCAACGCAGCCATTATCATTTTGGTGTTGGAAATCAGAAACATAGGTGCAACCAGAATAGGGTATTCAATGCCCAGTAGTTTGTCGAGTGTGGTTGCCATTTGGTTTGTAGTTGGTTTGGCGTGGAAGATGCAAAAAATAGTTTAGAATTAATTACATCTGCAAGCCAAACACCTGATAAAAAGAAAACCCGCTGCTTAGAGGTAAGCAGTCGGGTTGGTTATTCAATCTTGCTTTTCTGAGAAACCTAGTTGTCAGAAACTTGCTTTAATAACAATTCCATATCATAAAATGGAAGTGGTTTTTCAACGCACAAGGTAAAGCCAGCGTTGATTGCGGTTTCGCGATCATCTTTTTGCACCAGTGTGGTCATGGCTACAAAGCGCGTGTGCGGTAAAACCATCTTCATGGTTCTAAGCCACTCAATGCCACCTAAGTGTTCACCGTGCATGTGTAAATCCACAAACAAGATGTCGGGTTTAATGTCTTGTACTTTCTCAAGACCTTCTTCATGATTTTCAAAAATGTGTGCATCCACCATGTCGGGTTGCAACTTCACCATGCGCTTATAGATAAAGCGGTTGATGGAGTCATTTTCGAATACACCAATTACCAATTTCTTTTTCATGCCCACACCTATTCGCATAATCATGCCACTGGA
>Ga0075163_10000392_pt1 | contig 55760 bp, 42 predicted proteins | sample JI1023141ADNA_FD_71478 | JGI IMG/M metagenome (GOLD analysis project Ga0075163, IMG submission 71478) | Wastewater effluent complex algal communities from Wisconsin, to seasonally profile nutrient transformation and Carbon sequestration -... | ecosystem: Engineered > WWTP > Effluent > Algae... | reverse complement strand
CGAGGGCGAGGCCGCCATCTTTCGCGATCAGCGGCGCCTCACCCTGGGGCGCGGCACGGCGCGCGTGAGCCTTCGCGGGGTCCCCTCGGACCTCGACTCCGGGCAAGTGACGGTACGTTCGTTGACCACCGGCGCCAAGCTCGAGACCGTCGAGGTCCGCGCGTATGCCGGCGCGCTCACGCCGCGCGCGCTCCTCGAGCCCTACCTCGGGCGGGAGGTCGTCGCCTATCTCTGGGACGACCCTTCGAAGCGCGATGTGGCCCGCCGAGGAACCCTCGTGGGCCTGTCTGCGGATGGCCCCATCGTGGCCATCGACCACGAAACGCGCGTCGTGAGCTTCGGTCGCGTGGCGGTACCGAAGCTGCCCGACAACGTTCGGGTCGAACCCACGGTGGAGCTGCTGCTCACCAGCGATCGCGAGGTGCAAGACGTCGAGCTCACCTACGGGTCGAAGCAGCTCAAAGGAGCGATGGTGTACCAAGTCGTGCGCGCGCCGGGCTCCGCCACCGCGCTCCTCGTGGGCTCGGTGGGGCTGCTCAACGAGAACGAGACGCCGATCCCCGACGCCATGGTCTCGCTCACCAGCGACACGACGGCGCCGACGCAGTTCGGCACCCCTGGCAAGGAGACGGACTCCCTCACGACGTTCGTGCGCATGCCTTCACCGGTGGCCTTGGGCGGCGGGGAGAAGGCGATGGTGCGGCTCTTCGGCCCCGCCGAGGCCGGGCTCACGCGCAAGGTCGTGCTGGAGGGCCCAGGGTTCCCGGTCGACGGCGGACCCGAAGAGTACGGCAACGCGTCGGTTCGAGCGGTGCTCGACGCGATGCTCGCGGGGGCCGCGGTGCTCTCGCCCGGCGGCATGATCCCGGGCACCGCCCACCTGTTCGAACGCACGGGCACCGAACCGCCGCGGGCCTATGGCACGGCTGGCGCAAGACCGCTGCCGGGCGCGCGGGGGCTCCGCGTCGACCTCGGCTCGGAGGACAAGTACCCCACCAAGCGACGAATGCTCGCCAAGAAGAACCTCGGGCGCTGCACCTTCGAGACGAGCTGGGACGTGAGCGTGCAGAACCCCACCGAAGAGCCGCTTCCGATCGAAGACGTCGAGCCGGTGAGCGGCAAGTACGAGGTGCTCGACTCGAGCATTCCGCCGAGCGCCAAAGAGCACGATCACTTCGCCTTCGCCTTCACCGTGCCGCCCACCGGCGAGACGCACGTGAAGTTTCGGGTGCGTACCTCGAGCTGTGTGACCGTGCGCCGCCGCTACTGGGGCCCCTCCTTCGGCAAGCCGTCGTGGGGCTCGCCCAGCAAGAGTGGGTCGTGAGGTCGCGCCTGGCGCTCGCCGCCTGCTGCGCTCTCGCGATGGCCGGGGTGCCTCGCTCCGCGCTCGCCGCCGACCCTGCCATCGCCGGAGGCGGGAGCGTGATCCCGGTCCCGCGTTCGGCCCGCCAAGAGGTCGCGATCGGTGCATCCTACAGCGTGCGCGCCGAGGATCGGAACCTCACCCAGCCCGCCGTGATGCTCCGCGAAGTGCGGGCGGTGGAGCTCGAGGCAGGGCGCCGCACCCTCGAATGGATCGAGCTGCCGCAGACAGCGGTGGTCGAGACGGTGCAGGTCTCCCTCGCGACGCCGGTCTCCGGCGTGCGAATCGTGGGCGTCCGCGTGGTGGAGCCCCAGCTCTCTGCTGCCGCCCTCTCCGCGGCCCTGCGCGGGTCGCCGGCGATGGCGACGGCGACCGAGGAAGAGAGCCGACGTCGGCGCGGGATGCCCATCCCAGCGGTGGATTCGGGCCCGCAGGTGTCTTTGGGAGGCGCCATCGTCTCCACCACCGACGGCCTGATCCTGCGGGTCGGGAAAGAGCTCACGGTGCTCCCGCCTTCGACGGTGCGGGCCGAGGCGGCGATCCCGGGGCGACGGCTCTTCGTCGAGGTCGAGGTCGCCCCCGGCACGCCGCGGGGTCGCGTCGGCTTGCAGCTCGACGCGTTGGTGGAGAAGGTGGTCTTCCACGTGCCGCACTACGTGCTTCAGCTCGATGCCTCCGGAACGCATGGGCGTTTGACCGGGTCGATCCTGGTGAGCAACGTCTCCAGCTACCCGCTCGAGGGCGCGCAAGCGTTCTACGCGCGGCCCGACGCTTCGTTCCCCATGCGCGCATACTCCCGGCGCGACAGCGAGGGGATCACCGGGGTGGCCGATACGTGGGCACCGGCGCTCGCCGCCAAGACCCCTCCTCCGTTCGCCTTCGCCGGCCCGATGGTCTTCGGTCCTTCGGGTGTGGCAGACGTCCCGGTGATCGCCTCGAGCGATCTGCCGGTGGCGGTATCGTCTCGGCTGGTGGTCGCGGGCACGAGCAACCTCACCGAAACGAGCAGCGAGCCCGCGTCGGTTCCTCCCATCCGCACTTTTTCCCTGGACGTGACGGGGCTTCGCGATCTCCACGGGGCGACATTCCCGCGCGGGTCGGTCGTGCTTCTCTCGGCTTCCAGCGCAGGTCCCGCGCAGCCGGCCGGCGAGGGCAGCCTGCGCCACGAACCCTACCTCTCCAAGGCGGTCGTCGTCGAAGCGCAGGTGCCGCCGTGGCTCGGGCTCAACGTGACCGCCGCGGTGCTCGCCCCGCGTCGGGCTGGTAAGTGTATCATGCAGTCATCGGTGCGGTACGAGGTGCCTTACGGTCTCCTCGAACGCGGGCCTTTCGAAGTGCGGGTGCCCTTTCCCAAGAAGACGGTGGCGGTGACGCTGCCGAGAGAGGCGCAGCGCGCCGGGATCACGCTGACGGTGGACGACGCGGGCACCACGGTGTCGGTGCCTGCCCGCGCGGCCCCCGCTGCCGCCGCCAGTCAGGTGTTCACGGTGCAGTATCGCGTGCAAGACTGCGACCGCTGAACCGCTAGCGCCCGGCGCGCTGGATGGCGAAGAGCAGCGCCTTGGCGTACGACTGCGCCTTGCTGGCGCAGATGTGACCGGCGCCGTCCTCGTCGATGCCCTGGCCCTTGCTGGGGCACGCCACGGTGGAGCGATTCGCCTGGCAGATGCGCCAGGTGCCGCCTTCTTCGCAGCGCTGCCCGCCGTCCATGCTCTCGATGTCCTGAAGGTCGAAGATGGTGTCGTCCTTGAAGGTGTCGATCATCCAGGAGCGCATCTTCATCTTCGGCGGGTTCTCGGCGACGCTGTACACGAGCGGCGGCGTCACGTGCACGAAGCGCACGCCGGCGGCCTTCACCTCTGCCACCAGCTTCGCGTACTCCGCCTCCACCGCGCCCAAATCCTCGTCGCGCACGTCGGCGTAGCCGAAGCTGAAGAACAGCACCTTGAGCCGAGATTTGTGGGTCGCCAGCGCCTTGCGAACGGCGGCCATCTTCTCCATCGGCGCGCCGTTGGCGATGCTGGCCACGTCGGTGAAGATACCGCCGTTGAGCCCCATCGCGGTGGGTTGCCCGGCCTGGTTGTCGGGGCCGTAGTACTCGAATTTGTAGCCCACCGCATCGGCGCCGTCCTCCAGGTCTTGCCCCACGGACTGGTGCAGGTAGAGGGTGCCGAAGCTCTTCACCACGTCCTTGTCGGCGAGCGCGTCCCAGCCCGCGATGCCGGCCGCTCCCACCACGTTGGGGCCCACCGGGGTGCTCGGCGTGGTGTTGGTGGGAGCCGGCGTGGTGCCGCCGTCTTGGCCGGGCGTGGTCGTGGCAGTCCCGCCGTCGGGCGATGCCGGGGCGGTGGTGATGGTGCACGCGGCACCGGCCGCGGCCAGGGTGGCGAGGGCGAGCGCAGAGACGAGAGCACGCGAAGAACGAACCAGCATGAGACCTCCCAAGAGCGAAGTGAAGGCGCTGGTAACCAGCGCGCGTCTCAGGATGGGCCCGAACGTCTTTCTCCGCATGTCACCCGAAGGTGGGTGGATAGCGCGTTCGCCTGCGTTTTCCGTTACTTGGACGCGGCCGGGCCGGTCGGCCACTTGGTGTCGAAGGGCAGCTCGAACACCGGCTTCTCTTCGAACATGATGCCGTCCTTGGCCAGCGCCCGAACGCGGGTCGCGAGGATCTCGGCCTTGGCCGCGCCAGCGGGCACCTTGAGGTGGTCGAGCTTGAAGGAGCACCACTGGTGCGTGGGGCACTTGTAGTTGAGGCCACTGATGGACCAGCGGGCGAAGTCCTTCTCGAAAGGCGTGCCCACGTCGGTCTTGAGGACGGCCCCCGCGGCGTCCTGATAGCGGATCACGAGATCGTAGCCGGCCACGGTCACGTCGGAGAAGTTGTAGGCCTTCACTTCCAGCGACTCGGCGCTCGCCACCTTGGTGACCTCGAAGGCCACCGGCGCATCGGTGACCGGTTTGGGCGGCGCGGCGCCCCCCGTCTTGCAGGCAGCCGCGAGGAGTGCACCGAGGGCGAGAGCGAGACCGGTCGTTCGAAGAGCTTTCATGGTCCGACGTATTGACGGCGTGAGGCGCGTTCCGTCACGGAAACGGGGGCAGAGAGGCGGACGGTTCGTTTCCAGCGACCCCCCCTGGTACACTCCCGCTGGATCCGCGTGGACCGTGGGAAAAGGTATGACACGCAGTGGCGGCAAACTCGTGCAGTTTCGCGCGAATACGCGGCGTGTTTCGGACGGTGGCGTCGTGGAAATTCCGGCTCGGCGGAATTCCTGAATCGGCGCGCTTCCTGCACTTCCGTCGAGAATGGAAACCACGGCAGCTCACTCCGACAAGCAACCCCTCCCTTCGGCCCCCCAAGTGAAGGTCCTCATCGTCGATGATGACCGCGCCATCTGCGACTACATGGAGACGCTCCTGGAGAGCGATGGCTACCAGGTGAAGACGCTGAACGATCCTTCGACCATCGAGGAAGAAGTGAAGAGCGGCGGCTACCACCTCCTGGTGCTCGATCTCATGATGCCCAAGATGGACGGCCTCGAGGCCCTCCGCCGGGTGCGCAAGATCGACAGCGACGTCGCGGTCATCATCTTCACCGGCTACCCCACGGTGGAGAGCGCCCAGGAATCGATGCGCCTCGACGCGGTTCGCTACCTCAAGAAGCCCTTCAACGTGGACGAGTTCCGGGAAGCGCTCGAGAACGTCATCCGCAAGAAGGGGCTCGCGCGCACCCCCGAAGAGAAGCTCCACAAGGTCATCGGCGACACCGTGCGCACGCTCCGCAAGGACAAGGACCTCACGCTGAAGCAGATGGCCAAGCGCTCCAACCTCTCGGTCTCGTTGCTCTCGCAGATCGAGCGCGCGGAATCCAGCGCCAGCATCTCGTCGCTGTACAAGATCGCCCAGTCTCTCGACGCGCGCCTCCACGATCTCTTCGGCGAGATGTGAGTCGGCCGGAACCTCGCCGATCGCGACGTGTCGTACCGGCATGCGCGAATCGCCGACGCGTGGTCTCTGGCTCCTCGCACTGCTCTTTGCCCCGTTCGCGTCGGGCTGCGCTCCGCGCCCCCTCGCACCATCTGCCGCCGTCGCCCGCGCCGCGCCCGCGCCGGAACCGAGCTACCGATGGTTGGCGCCTCGACGAAGCGACGCGTGTCTGGGCGTCCCGTCCTGGGGCTTGAGCGGCCGCCGCGCCCCGCGACCGCGCTACCTCGGCGATAAGTGAGACGCGCCCCGCGCGCGCCGTGGTAAGGCCGCCGGCATGCACGAACCTGCTCCTCGTCCGCGACCTTCGGCGGAGGTCCTGGCCCCGATGCGTCACCGCGAGGTGCTCGCCGTGGGCACGACCGTGACGCTCGACGCGGCCATCGTGCGCGGCCTCGCGTACCGTGAAGTGAACGTCCGCGAAGCATTCACGCTGGTGGACGCCGGCGGAACCTCGTTTCGCGCCAGCCTCAAGAGCCTCGAGGAGGGGAGCGGCGCCGCCGAGGTGTACGAGCGCATCGTGGGCGATACCGAGAGCCCGGTGGCCATCACGCTGGTGTGCGCGGTGCTCGGGCGTCAGCGCATGATCCCGGTGGTGCAGAAGGCGACCGAGCTGGGCTGCGTGCGCGTGGTGCCGGTGCTCTCCGACCACAGCGTGAAGCCGGCGGAGCTCGCCAAGGAGAAGCCCTGGGCGTGGGAAGGCCAGGCCATCAAGGCGAGCCGCCAGTGCCGTCGCGCCAGCGTTCCGGAGGTCACGAACACCCAGAGCCTGGGCGACGCCATGAAGGCGCCGTGGTTTCGCGACGCGGGCGCGCGACTCTTCCTCGACGACCGGAGCGAGAGCGCAGCGGACCCGTTGGTCGGGCTGCAGCAGGCCAAGGCGCTGGTGCTGGTGGTGGGACCCGAGGGTGGGTTCTCCGATGGCGAGCGCCAGCGAATGAAGGCCGCCGGAGCCACGGTGCTGCGCTTCGGTTCGCGGGTGCTGCGCGCCGAGACCGCGGTCTACGCCGGCCTCGCGGTGCTCCAGCATCGACTGGGGGATCTTCGGTAGCCGCGCCGTTTGCGCGAATAGATGGGCTCGGGAAAAGCTTTCGCGGGCCCTGGGCGTGGTTCCGTGTCTCAATGGGGGCATGCGCTGGGCACTCTCCGCCGTGATGCTGGGCGCGTGCAGCTCCGGAGCGGGCTCTGCACCGCCGAGCGCGGTGCGCGACGCCCAGGCACCCGACGTCGCGGCGGCGCACCAGGCGAGCGACGCACTTCGCCGATGCGTGGGCGCCGCGGGGGCTCTCGGATCCATCACCGAAGCCGTGACGCGCCTCAACGCGCTCCCCGCGCCTGCCGACGGTCCGTGCTTCGTGGCGACGCTGCCGAGGCCGCTCGCGGTGGTGGCCACCACCGGCATCTTCAGCGCGCAGCCGGCGGCGGGGTCCGCGAGCCCGCGCCTGTTCTTCCTGCTCCCCAAGCTGGTCGTGAGCGCCGTGCCGGCGGGTGATGGCAGCAAGGTGCTGGAATTCGGCGAATGGATCACGCCCACGCGCACGGCGAAAGGCGAGGTGGCGTTGCCGGTGGTCACCCCGCTCCTGCCGGATGCGCCATTCACCCGCGTCGACCGCGGCAACGGGCGGAGCGCGTGCGGGCTGTGCCATCGGGGCGAGGAGCCGCACCCGTCCATCGCGCATGCCTTCGTATCGGCGGCCTTCAAGCCCGATCGCGGCACCGAGGTTCCGCTCGGCGAGCTCCGGAAGGCCCACGATGCCTGCATTCGCGACGCCGACCCGAGCGACCGCTGCGCCATGTTTCACGCGGTCTTCGACTTCGGCGAGGTGGTGGCGGGGGCCTACGCCGACGACGTGGAGACCTTCAACTGACTATCGGATGACGCTGAAGAAGGCGTCGGCGATCTTGCCGTGACCGGTGCCGTTGGGGTGGTAGCAGGTGACGTCGAACCAGCGCTCGGCGCCCGGGCCGCGGTAGCAGGGCGCGGTGGGGTCGTCGTTGCGGTAGCCGTGCCCGCAGAACTGCTCGAAGAGGAACATCAGGTCGGTCTTCGTCTCCACCGCGACCTTCATGTACTCCTCGAGAAAGTGCGTCACTGCCGGGATGCCCTGAGGCCAGTCCTGCTTGAAGCCGGAGAGGGAGGCCGCAGGGCAGGCGGTGACCTTGCCGCTGCCGTCGGTGTACTCGTAGGCGTTGGCGAAGACCACGAACGAGCCGGCGGGAAAGTGTACCGGGTCCTTGAGCCAGGTCACTGCGGCGCGGAGAAGACCTGCGGCGACGTCGGCCTTGGCGGTGGCCTCGGCGGCGCTGATGCCGTCCTTTGCCCAGTTGGCGATGTCGTTGCCGCCGGCGGTGAAGATCACGAGGGTCTTCTTGGGCTCGGTGCCCGAGGGAAAGCACTGCGCGATCTGATCACCACCGCCGATGAAGTCGCTGGTGCGAGCGCCGAACTTGGCGCACGACGCGACCTCGATGTCGGCGCCGAAGGTCGCGCGCAGCTTGGCCTCGAGCCGCGTGTGATAGTACTCCGCGGGCGCGGTGGGGGGCGTGCCGACGGTGATGGAGTCGCCGAGGAAGACCACCTTCTGTACGCCGGCGATGTTCTGGTGGTGCGTACCGGTGCAAGATGCATTGATCACCGGCTTGAAGCGACCGTAGTCGGGGAAGGCGGTGGTGGGGTTCACGAGACCGTCGAGGATGCACGATGCGCTGGGTCTGCCCCCGTCGTCCCGGTCCGTGGGAATACCGGTATCGGTCGTCGGCGCGTTGTCGGTCGCGGCATCACCGCCAGCATCGGCGAGCGACGTCACCGCGTCGCTGCTACAGGCCGCGAGGGCCACGGCGCACGAGAAGGCCAGCGCGGAACCGACTCGCCAGGGCGCCGACATGCTCATGAGATGAAGATACGGTGGCGCACCGGGAGGGCCAAGGGCGCACTCCGTCATCCAATCCACGCGGAATCGAACCGCCGTACGGTACGGACGCGGCTGGTCCGTGTCGAAACGACGCACAAGGTCCGCGCGCGCTTCGAGCGCGGCGCCGGCTCGGAGAGCATCGGAGGAATGCCGTTGAAGGGTCGTGATCACCGGACGTACCCTTCGCGTGTTTTCGCAGGAAGGATCCGAATGACCGAGCAGAAGTGTCCCGTGAATCACACCGCGGGCGGTGGTACCTCGAACCGTGACTGGTGGCCCGAGGCGCTGCGCGTGGACCTGCTGCATCAGCACTCCTCGAAGTCGAACCCCATGGGGCCCAGCTTCGACTACACCGCGGCCTTCGCCAGCCTGGATTTCGCCGCCCTCAAGCGCGACCTCACGGCGCTCATGACCGATTCTCAGGACTGGTGGCCGGCGGACTTCGGCCACTACGGTGGCCTCTTCATCCGCATGGCCTGGCATAGCGCCGGCACCTATCGCATCGCCGATGGTCGCGGCGGCGCCGGGCGGGCGCAGCAGCGCTTCGCGCCCCTCAACAGCTGGCCCGACAACGTGAGCCTCGACAAAGCCCGCCGGCTCCTCTGGCCCATCAAGCAGAAATACGGGAGCAAGATCTCCTGGGCCGATCTGATGATCCTCACCGGCAACGTCGCCCTGGAGTCCATGGGCTTTCGCACCTTCGGATTCGGCGGCGGTCGCGAGGACGTGTGGGAGCCGGACCAGGACGTGTACTGGGGCGCCGAGAAGGGATGGCTGGAGGACAAGCGCTACTCCGGCGATCGCGATCTCGAGAACCCGCTGGCCGCGGTGCAGATGGGCCTCATCTACGTGAACCCCGAAGGGCCCAACGGCAACCCCGATCCCGTGGCTGCGGCCCGCGACATTCGCGAGACCTTCGCGCGCATGGCCATGAACGACGAGGAGACGGTGGCGCTCATCGCCGGCGGTCACAGCTTCGGCAAGACCCACGGCGCCGGCGATCCCAAGCTGGTCGGCGTCGCCCCCGAAGGCGGCGACATCGAAGCACAGGGCTTCGGTTGGGCGAGCACCCACAAGAGCGGACGCGGCGGCGACACCATCACCAGCGGCCTCGAGGTCACCTGGTCGCAGACGCCCACCAAGTGGAGCAATCACTTCTTCGAGAACCTCTTCGGCTTCGAGTGGGAGCTCACCAAGAGCCCCGCCGGCGCGCACCAATGGGTGGCCAAGAACGCACCGGCGAACATCCCCGACGCCTACGATCCGGCGAAGAAGCACCTGCCTACCATGCTGACCACCGATCTCTCGCTGCGCTTCGACCCGGAGTACGAGAAGATCTCCCGGCGATTTCTGGCCAATCCGGATCAATTCGCCGACGCCTTCGCGCGCGCCTGGTTCAAGCTCACACACCGCGACATGGGCCCGCGGGTGCGCTACCTCGGCCCCGAGGTTCCGGCCGAAGCACTCATCTGGCAAGACCCGGTCCCCGCGGTGGACCATCCGCTGGTGGACGCGGCCGACATCGCCGCGCTGAAGACCACGCTGCTCGCCTCGGGTCTCTCCATCTCCGCGCTCGTCTCCACCGCGTGGGCCTCGGCCTCGACGTTCCGTGGCTCCGACAAGCGCGGCGGAGCCAACGGCGCGCGCATTCGCCTCGCGCCGCAGAAGGACTGGGAGGTGAACCAGCCGGCGGAGCTCGCCAAGGTGCTGGCGATCCTCGAGCGCGTGCAGGCGGACTTCAACGCCGGCGCATCGGGCGGCAAGAAGGTATCGCTGGCGGATCTCATCGTCCTCGGCGGATGCGCCGCGGTGGAGCAAGCCGCGAAGAATGCCGGGCACGCGGTGGCGGTGCCCTTCACGCCGGGCCGCACCGACGCCTCGCAGGAACAGACCGACGTGGAGTCGTTCGCCGTGCTCGAGCCCGTGGCCGACGGGTTCCGCAACTACCTGAAGGGCAAGTACACCGTGCCAGCCGAGGCGCTGCTCATCGACAAGGCGCTCCTCCTCGGGCTCACCGCGCCGGAGATGACCGTGCTGGTGGGCGGCCTACGCGTCCTCGGCGCCAACGCTGGCCAGACCAAGCACGGCGTCTTCACCACCAAGGCCGACGCGCTCACCAACGACTACTTCCTGAGCTTGCTCGACATGAGCGCCGAATGGAAGGCGGTGGGCACCGGCAAGGACGCGTACGAAGCGCGGGATCGCAAGACCGGTGCCGTGAAGTGGACCGGGACCCGCATCGACCTACTCTTCGGATCGAGCTCCCAGCTGCGCGCGCTGGCCGAGGTGTACGGAAGCGCCGACGGCGAGACGAAGTTCGTGGAGGCCTTCGTGGCCGCCTGGGACAAGGTCATGAACCTCGATCGCTTCGACGTTCGCTGAGGGAGCCGGGCCACCTCGGGAAAGAAGGGCGCGCAACTGCGTTGGACGAACGGGAGCGAGAAACGATCTGCTCGAATTTTCTTCGCTTTCGAACGCGTCGCACGCTTGGGAGCGTCGACATCGAGACGCTACGCTGGCCCGATGTCGAAGGCGGTCGCTAGCGGCTTGGTGCGATGGACCGTGCTGGTGGCGTTCGCGGTGGGTTGCTCGCCCGGCAGCCCGGTAGCGCCGCCTCCTCGCCTTTCACCGGCAACCGCGAGCACACGGGTCTCACGCGCGTCGCGCGCGATCGTGCTGGGGTCGGCCCACGCGTGCGCCCTCATGGACGACGGCACCGTTCGTTGCTGGGGCCTCGGCCGCTTCGGGCAGCTGGGGTCGAAGGCGCCCTATCGCGCGAGACCGGAGGCCGTCGCCGACCTCACGGGCGTCACGCATCTCGCCGCGGGATCGTCTCACGTGTGCGCACTCCTCACCGACCGCACGGTGCGGTGCTGGGGACAGAATACGCATGGTCAGCTCGGCGATGGGACGCGCGAGCAGCGAGATGCGCCGGTTCCCGTTCGCGGGCTCGGCGCGGTGGTCGGGCTCAGCGCGGGCGCCGCCCACACCTGCGCTCTCCTGGCCGATGGCAGCCTTCGTTGTTGGGGCGACGACAGCCACGGGCAGCTCGGTGATGCGGGGACCAACGCGGCGGTCGTCGCGCCGGTCACCGTGGCAGCCCTGGGGGCCATGACGTCGGTCTCGGCGGGCGCCTCGCACACCTGCGCCCGCAACGCGGCCGCCGAGAGCTGGTGCTGGGGCGACAACCGCACGCACGCCATCGACGATTCCGCTGCGCCGCGCCACGCCGTGCCGGTTCGCGTGGAAGCGGCCAAAGGGGCCGCGGAGATTGTCGCAGGCGCGTCGCTCACGTGCGCCCGCGACGAACACGGCACGGTTTCCTGTTGGGGATCGCCGGCCGGTGGTGGCGCGGCTTTCACTCGCGACGGCGCCCCGTCTTCGAAACCGTCGCCCAAGCTCGAGAAGGTGGTTCAGCTCGCCGTGGGCACGGCCCTCGGCGACGAAACCATGCACGCCGACTACGTGGGGGGACGCCTCACCCACGACGCTTGCGGCGTCCTCGAAGACGGCCGCGTGAGCTGCCTCTCGCAGAGCGACACCACCCAGGCCCTGGACCTCCCGGAGCCCACCCGCCCGCGCATCATCCCCGGGATCGAGCGGGCGCGAAGGGTGGCCATGGGCGCGCACCATGCTTGCGCCGAGACGCAGAGTGGCGATGTCTTGTGCTGGGGCGCCAACGGTCACGGCGAGCTCGGCACAGGGGTCGCCGACTACGTTCCCTTGCCGTCGCGGGTACCGACGCTGACGAACGTCGTGGCGCTCGCCCTCGGAGCCATGCACGCCTGTGCCATCCGCCAGGGCGGGACAGTGGCCTGCTGGGGTGACGACGCGCAGGGGCAACTGGGCCCTCACGCGCCGGCGGCGCCCTCCGTGCCAAAGGCCGTCCTTGGGCTCGACGGGGTGGTCGAGCTCGCGGCGGGCGACTACCACACCTGCGCGCGCACCCGCAGCGGCGCGGTTGCTTGCTGGGGGCTCGACAATGCCGGACAGACCGGCGCACCGGTGCGGCGCGCGGCAGAGTCGCCCGGCGCGCTCCAGGTCGTCTCCGGCGTGAACGCGGCCACCAGGGTCTTCGCGGCGGGAACCAGGAGCTGCGCCGAGGTCTCCGGCGCGGTGCTCTGCTGGGGCGTGGACGGATTCTCGGGCAACGCCGGCGACGACGCGCACCTGCCGAAACCGGTCCCGAGCCTGGGCGCGTTGCGCGAGGTTTCGCTGGGCGGGCGCCACGGCTGCGCGCTCACGGCCGATGCGACCCTCGCCTGCTGGGGCGAGAACAACGTGGGTCAGCTGGGAACGCCGCCGCCCTGGGGGCGCCGCGAGGAGCGCCCGGTCGTCGTCCCCGCGCTCTCGCGCCTCGCTTCCGTCAGCGCAGGCTTCGGCCACACCTGCGTCCGAGGCGAGGACGGACGCGCTACCTGCTTCGGAGACCGAACGTTCGGCGAGCTCGGCGTGCGACCAGCGACCGGTCTTCCCACGCCCATCCCGACGCTCCGGGGCGTTCGACGCATCGTTGCCGGCAACTACGCCACGTGCGCGCTCCTCGCCGACCGAACGCTCCGTTGCTTCGGCCTCAACGGCGTCGGCGTGCTCGGCGACGGCACGTTCGTCGACCGCGACGTGCCCACCCTGGTGAGCGGTCTCTCCGACGTGGAGGACGTCGTCCTCGGCGGCACCCACGCCTGCGCGCGGCTCGGAGACGGCACCGTGGCCTGCTGGGGCTCGAACGTCGCCGGCCAGGTCGGCGCTCCGCTAGCGCCGCCCGGCCCGGTGCGCGTCGCGCTGTGAGCGCTCACTGGGCCCGTTCTTGCCCGATACACGTCACGTCGCCGTTGCAGATGCGCTCTTCGCGACTCTTCTGGCGCCACTGGCGCGCAGCGTCACCGGTGAAGAGCGTGGTGAGCGGCGCGTGGAGCAGGTTGCCCAGTAGCGGTCCCCAGAAGTCGCCCAGGCGCACGTCGCCCGAGGCCTCGATGGCCACCGTCTCCCAGGGTGAACGACAGGCGTTGATGTCGCTGCGGTTGGCGAATTCGTCGGCCCGCAAATCCAGCGCTTCGGCCTCGGTGGCACGGCAGACGTAACGCGGACGCTCACCGGTGTGATCGACCACCACCAGCCCCAGGGCCTCGCCCCGCGCTCGAGCCGCGGCCACGGCGTCCCGAAGGCGCGCATCGTCGGGGCGGAGCAGCGAGCGTGCGGCGTAGGCGTTGGCGGGCGCGCCTTCTTCGAGCTTCACCCAGTCGACGCCGAGCGTAGCAGCGAGCTCCACGAAGGCCGTGAGCTCGTGCACGTTGCTGTCGAGCGCCACGTACGAGAGCCCCATGCGAAGGTCCCACTGGTGCGCGCGGCGGAGCTTCGTCACCGCCGCCACTTGCTGCGTGATGCGGGCGAACTTGCCGCCCACGCGAATGGCATCGTTCACCGCCTCGCTGGCACCGTCGAGAGAGACGGAGAGGCTGCTCACGCCGGCCTCCACCAGGCGCGTCGCCGTGCTCTCGGAGAGCAAGAGACCGTTGGTGAGCAGGTGCGCCACGTACGGCTCGCGGCCGCGGGCCCGGCGCAAGGCCTCGAGCAGATCCCAGAAAATGGGCGCAGTGAGCGACTCGCCGCCATGCACGAAGCCCGCGTAGCGCGCGTAGGCCAGATCGTCTCGGAGCGCGTCGACGATGCGCGGAGTGAGCGTGCGCGCGGTGCCTTCGCGGGTGCGCGTTGGTGCGTGAGTAATGCAATGAAGGCACGCCAGGTTGCAGCGTTCGGTGACGGCGAAATCGAAGCGCACCGGGCGCGCGAGCGGGGCTTCGCGCGCCTGCCGAAAGTCTTCGAGCAGCACCGCCAGGTTGCGTCGGGCTCGCGGCGCGATGTCCGCGTCGGCCTCGCGCGCGCTTCGTCCGAGCACCGCGCCACTCTGCGGATGCAGCGTGACGCTGGCGCCGTCGGCGGTCGCGCCGCCCACCAGGAGCTCGGTGCGCACGTACGGCAGCGCGTCGTCCTCGAGGTCCACCGTGCGCGGGCCATCGGCCAGGGAGATCACCACGTCGATGACTTCGCCGGCAGCGGCGCGTCGGAACACCAGGAGCTCGTCCTCGTCGTGCACCAGCTCCAACGTCCCCTCGGTGAGCGCGCGACTCCGCCGGCGCAGGTGTGCCAGCGTCCGCACCACCTGGCGCAGATCCTCGTTCCGCAGCACCCCCTCGAACACCATGGGCATGCGATCGGGCCACGCATCTTCGGGCTCCTCGTCGGCGGCGGAGGAGAAGAGCCCCACCTCTTCGCCGTAGAGGAGCATGGGAATGCCGGGCAGCGTGAAGAGCAGCAGGTAGGCGAGGGGGAGCCGGTGCAGCGCGCCCTCCCGCGACAGCAGCGTGGCCAGGCGCACGTGATCGTGGGTGGAGACGAAGCGTACGGCGCTCGTGCGGGCGTCGCCGCCGCGCCGCAGGTCGCCTTCCGCCAGGGCCCGGGCCACACCCTTCAGTGAGCCACGCACCAGCGCACGCCTCAGGATCTCGAAGGCTCCGAAGTCGGTGGCTGCGTCGAGCGCCTCGGCCTCCCGCCACCGCCACGCGTGGTTCGGCACCAGCTCGCCCACCATCGCAGCGTCGGGCCGAACACGCTGCACGCGATCGCGCAAGGCCACCAGCAGGGGCAGGGGTACCTCGGCTGCCATGTCGACGCGAAAGCCATCCACGCCACGCGCGAGGAACGCGTCGACCACCGCAAAGGCCAGAGCGCGCGCCGCCTCCGACCGCAAGTCGAGGAGCGGCGCATCGGTGCGCGCACCGTAGTGGAGGAGCGCACCGCTCGCGGACCACTGAAAGAGCCCCGCGTGCGCCGAGCGCGCGCCATTCTTCAGTACGTCGGCTGCCGGCGGATAGGTGGGCGAGGCGTGCGACAACGCGAGATCTTGCAGCACGCGGACGCCGCGGGCGTGCGCGGCCTCCACCAGCGCGCGATAGGCTGCTTCGCCGCCCAGGAGCGGGTCCACCGCCAGCGGGTCTTCGAAGTCGTAGCGGTGCGCGCTGGCTGCCGGATGAACCGGTGTAAGGTACAAGCACGTGACGCCGGCCTCGGCCAGCTCGTCGAGGGACCGCTCGATGCCCCGCAAGTGTCCGCCCCAGCGCGCAGTGGTGCGCCCGGCGATCTCCCATCCGTTCTGCGGTTCGGCCGGCCTGAAGCGGTCCACGAACACCGCGTAGATCACCGCCGTACGTAGCCACGAGGGCGTACGATCGCGATGCCGCTGGTGCACGAACTGACCGCTGCCGGAAACGTGGAACGCCACGCGGTCGCTGGCGGCGCCGAGCTCGCCGACGAACCAGGCGTGGGTGCCGTCCTCGAACGCCGGCGCGAGCGGCACGTCGCGCAAGCCTTCGCCCTCCTCCACCTGCAGCCGAGGCGTGGCTCCGGAGCCGCGCCGCACGCCCACCATCAGGCGCACGCTGCCATCCACCAGGGTCTCCACGAACGGCGGGGCGGGCGCGAAGAGGAACGGCTCGCCCGTGCCGTCCACCACGCGCACGCTGTTGGCGTGCTCCGCTGGCTGCACCGTGCGGGGGTTGGCCGGATCCAGCACCCAGTGGTCGTCGACCAGGAGCTTGTAGGCATACGCGCCTGGCGGAAGTTCCATCTCCGTGTAGAATGCACCGTCATCGCGGCGATCCATGGGGATGCCGTTGCGAAAGTCCGAGGTCTCGCCCTGGAGCGACACCCGCTCCGCCGGACCGGCGAAGACGAACGTGACGCGTTTCACGCGCCGACGATCATCGATACGGGCATGGCCTTGTGGCAGATGCGCTCGAGGGTCCGCACCGGCGTGCCGCAGGGCGGGCGCGCGTAGGCGGCGTTCTGGTGGTCGTCGGAGGACGACGTCCAGAACTTGCGCTTCTCCTCGGCGAGCTTGCGGTAGTGCTCCGCGACCTCCGGCTTGTGCCGCGAGGTGTAGACCTCGTGACCGCGGGCGTACTCCAACACCTGATCGGTGCGCGCACGGTCGCGATAGCGCGTGGGGTGGGCCACGATGTCCACCGCGCCGTCGCCACGAATGGCGTCGATGGCCTCTTCCGGCGTCCACCCGAAGAGCTCTTTGTTCTCTTCGCCCTCCCAGAACGCCGCATGGTGGTCGCGGAACGGGGCGAAGAGCACGTTGCAGCGCTCGAGGATGCGCAGGATCATGCTCTGCAGCGCGGGAAACAGCGGCCCTGGCAGACGCTCGAGCTCCGCCACGTCGAGCACCTCACGGTGCTCCGGGGCTTGCCGCGAGAGCCACTCGAGCACGAAGGCGCGCCACTGCTCCTGTACCCGCATGCCGCGCCGGAAGAAGAGCGTGCTCTCCATCTGGAAGCCCTCGAGGAGCGACGCCGGGTAGTAGGCGAGCACGTGGAACTGCTCGGCACGCTCGGTGCCGTGGTGCAGGAACGCCGTGACCTCGAGGCCGGGAATGAAGAGCATGCCGGCCTGGGCTGCGGCTGCCGCCCCACGACGCACGCCGCCGAGGACGTCGTGATCGCAGATCGCAGTGGCCTTCATGCCCAGCTGACGGCGGAACTCGACGTACTCCTCCGGCGTCGCACGGCCATCCGAGAAATAGGTATGACCGTGCAGATCCGTATCGACGAACATGCGCCGATTTTATCAGCGAGCGGCGACGGGCACGCGGTAATCGTTGCCGCCGTTGTTGTCCCACACGTCGGCAAGCTGGAGGCGGGTACCGGGAGCGTAGCGGGGGTTCACCAGCTCGCCCGGGTTGTAGTTCACCTTCAGGAAGGCCTTCACGTGGAAGGCCACGCGGAGCTCCCGGTCGGAGCCGGCGGGCACGATGGTCGCTTCGTACGAGGCGCGGCGGGGATCGCCCTGCATCTGCACGACCGCGGCGTTCACGTGCTTGTCGAGCCGGGCCGACTTCCAGTTCACGCCGTCGGTGGTGTAGGCGGCCTCGATCTCGTACTCGACCTCGCCGTAGGCGTCGATGAGGACAGGTCCAAAGCGACCTCCGGTCTGACGCTGGCCAATCTTGGTGTCGAGGCGCATGCGGTCGACGGTGCCGTCGGCGCGCCAGTCGGTGTACGACATGGTGGCGTTGGCGTTGCGCACGAGGTTGCCGAACTCGACCACGCGGGTGCGGCGCGCGCCGTTGCCTTCGTTGTCGAAGAGCGCGAGCTTGCTGGGGAGGTAAGCGCCGAAGACCGGGAAGGTCTTGAGGGAGCCGCTCTTCTCGCTGGCGAGGAAGGTCTTGCCGGCGCCGGTCACCTGGAAGTCCACCTTCATGGCGGGGACCTTCTTCGGGACCTTGAACTTGGTGCTGGTGCCGACGCGCTGACCACCGGTGCCGGTGCTCCAGGTGACGTTGGCGTTGGCGGTGCTCACGGTGGCGCCGGCGCCATCGAGGTAGGTGATCTTGGCGACGACCTTCACGTTGGACGGGGTGAGGCCCGCGCGGTCGGCGTAGTCGAAGAGGTAGGTGAGCTCGTCGTAGGAGAGCTCTGCGGTGAGCGTCTCGCCGCTGCGGATGAACTCGTCGCCGCCGCTGGTGGAAGCGTACTGGAGCGCGAAGCCCTGGAAGCGAATCGCACCGGTGCCCGCCTGAGCTAGCGTGAGCTCGTCGCTCGCGGCTTCCATGTCGTCCACCTCGGCGGCGCAACCCGTGGCCATGCCGGCGAACGAGAGGGCGGCGGCGGCGCCTGCGACGTGGGGGATTCGGATGCGAAGCTTGAGCATGAGACCTTCTCCGATGGGAGGCGCGAGCCTCGGGTGGGTTGAGCTGCGTTTATGTAAGCGGAGGGCATACGTCGCGCAAGGTCAATTTAGAAAAATCCATCGCCGGCGCAATTTGGTGGTGATGCGCTGCACCTCCCCCGGGCAATTCCCTCGTAGAATGGGGCAGATGCGCATTCTCATGGGGACGCCCGAGCTCGCCCCGCTGCTCTCCGATGGGGGCGTCGGCGAAGGGGTTCGGGCTCTCTGCGACGCGCTCCGTCAGCGCGGTGACGAGGTCACGGCGATACTGCCGGGCCTGCCCGCGCGGGAGAAGGACGTGGCCGTGGCGGAGACGTTCGCCCTCGAAGGTGGCGCGACGGTGCGCCGCGGTCGCAGCGGCGACCTGCCGGTGCTCCTGGTGGATGGCCCGCTCCTCGGCGCGCGCTCACACCTCTACGGAGAGGACGTGGGCGATCTCGACAGCGCCGCCCGCGCGGCGTTCTTCTGCCGGGCGGTGGTGGAGCTCTTGCGGCGCGACGCGTTCGACGTGGTCCACGTGCACGAGTGGGTGGCGGCCATGATCCCGTACCTGCTGCGCGAAGCCGGGCTCCGGATCCCGTCGGTGCTCACGATCCACAACGGCATGCACCAGGGCCTGTTTCCCTTCGAAGCCCTCGCGGCGTTCGGCCTGGACGGCTCGCACTTTCACATGGACCGCCTGGAGTTCCACGGACACGTGAACCTGACGAAAGGCGGCGTCCTCGGCGCGCGCTTCGTCACCACCGTTTCGCCGACATACCGCGACGAGCTCCTGACGCCCGAGCACGGCGAGCTCCTCGACGGCGTGCTGCAGAGCCGAGGCACCGACTTCGTGGGCATCGAGAACGGCATCGACCGGGCGCTATGGGATCCCGCGCGCGACGTGCATCTGTCGGCACGCTACGACGTGGACGATCTCGCCCCCAAGGCCGCGTGCAAGGCCGCGCTGGCGGAGGAGCTGGGCCTCGACCCGGCGCGCCCCATCGTGCTCTCCGCGGGCCGCATCATCGAGCAGAAGGGCTGCGATCTGGTGGCGGCGGCGATGCCCGAGATGGTGCGCTCGGGAGCGTCGGTGGTGGTGGCCGGCGCGGGCGATGCGCCGCTGGTGCGCGCGCTCGAGGAGGCCGCCGCCTCGTGCTCACCGCATGCGCGGGTCCTGGGGCGCGTGTCCGATGCGCTTCTGCACCGACTCGTGGCCGGCGCCGACTACCTGGTGATGCCGTCGCGCTACGAGCCGTGCGGCATCGTGCAGCTCTATGCCCTGCGCTACGGGACGGTGCCGATCGTCCGTCGCACGGGGGGCCTCGCCGACACGGTGACGGACGCGAGCCTCCCGGACGGCACCGGCTTTCTGTTCGACGCGCCGACGCCCGCGGCGCTGGTCGACGCCGTGGTCCGGGCGGTCGGCATCTACCGGACCCCAAGGCTCGAGGTGCTGCGGAGGAGCGGTATGCGACGGGAGTCCGGCTGGGAACGGCCCGCGACCCGCTACCGACACCTGTATGACCGCGCGTGCCACGACTTTGGGCGTGCCGATGCGGATGCTTCGCAAAAGAGGTGAATTCGGGTGGTGCGACGTTGTGAGGTGAGCTAAGGCCACGTGCGCTGCAAAGGAGCCTGCTCATGTCCCTTCGAACCGTCACGGTCACTGGTGTCGCCATCGCCTTCGGAGGGCTGCTGCAAGCCACGGGTTGTGCGGTCTCTTCGGTCGACAGCGCCGCCGAGGAACCGGTCGATGGCAGCGTGACGCAGGTACCCGCCGCCAAGGACGCCGCGGCGGCGAACGACAGCGGCAAGGCCCCGGTTCCGGACTCCGGCCGCCCGCCGGTGCTCGACTCCGGCACCCCCGACGCCACCACGCGCCCCGACGGCGGCGGCACGGTGCTCGATGCGGGGCCCACTTCTCCGGTGACCGGCACGGCCTGCACCACGGTGGGGGTCATCTACACGAAGACCTGCGGGCTCTGCGGCACCCAGGAAGCCGCCTGCGAGGCCGACAACAAGGTCGGCGCCTACGGCGTCTGCAACAACGAAGTGGTGGGTGGCTGCATGCCCGCGACCACGCGCTCCAGCGCCTGCGGCATCTGCGGGACGCGCATGGAGATCTGCCAGAACAACTGCAAGTACGCGGCGGGCTCCTGCACCGGCGAGCTGGTGGGCGGCTGTAGCCCGGGCGCGGTGAAGACCACCACCGCCGGCTGCACGGTTGCCGGGGAGGTTCGGTCCCAGGTCTGCGGCGCCACCTGCACCTACGGGGCGGCCGGCACGTGCGCGGCGCCGGTGATTCCTTCGCTGAGCATCTCTCGCACCCTCGGCACCACCGTGAACGCCGACTTCGCGCTGACCCCGCTCACCGATCAGCTCGAGGTCATCGACAACTACTCGACGTGCCCGGAGACCATCTCCACCATGAAGACCTCCTATTCGTGGATCAAGCTGGTGAACCCGGGGACCACGCCGGCGACCGTCACCGTGTGGGGCTCCCGCGCTACCGGCGCCACCGTCGACCTCGACACCGTCTCCGCCTGGTACAACCGCACCACGATTCCCATGACGGCTGCCGAGCGTGAGGCCTGCAACGGCTACTCCAACGACACCTGCGCCGACACCCCGTGTGACATCACCGCCGACTACGCCGGCTTCATCGACGACGGCATCGTCGACGAGCGCGTGACGGTGCCGGCGAGCTCGTTCGTCATCATCTACACCGGCGCCTACGACAGCGCCGACACGGGCTCGTTCAAGCTCAACGCGCGCACCGACGCGCTCTGAGCGATCTCGCCGGGCAGCGGCTGGCGGCGCAGCGGCTCCGGGGCTCCGAGCTCCGGAGCCCCGCGGAAGTGCTCGCCTGGATGGGGCCAATACAGGCCCAGGAGCTGGCCTACGCAAAGTGGTCCATCGCCCAGCGGTGCGCGGAGAGCGCGGGGGTGACGGAGGCGGTGGTGGCGCGCGACTACGCCGCGGGCGCCATCGTGCGCACCCATCTCATGCGACCCACCTGGCACTTCGTGGCGGCAGAAGACCTGCGCTGGCTGTTGCGGGTGAGCGCGCCGCGCGTACACGCGCTCAACGCCTACTACTTGCGAAAAGTGGAGCTCGACGCCAAGACCCTCGCCAAGAGCATGCGCATCGTGGCACGCGCCCTCGAGGGTGGTGTGTATTGTACACGTGAATCGTTGGCCCAGGCGCTGGCTCGCGGCGGCGTCGAAGCCGAGGGAGGACGCCTGGCGGCGGTGATGATGCACGCGGAGCTGGAGGCGCTGGTGTGCAGCGGGCCCATGCAGGGCAAGCAGCACACCTACGCACTGGTGGACGAGCGCGTGCCCAAGGCTTCCGGCGAGCTCACCGGGGACGAGGCGCTGGCGGCGCTCACGGCTCGGTACTTCCGGTCTCGCGGGCCCGCTACCGCCAAGGACTACGCCACCTGGGCGAGCCTCACGCTGGGCGACGCGCGCCGCGGCATCGCGCTGGCCGGCGAGCTCGCGCGCACGGAAGTGGGTGGGCGCGCGTACTTCGCTTTCGAAGGGGCAACCTCCGAAGGGCCCGCGAACACCCCGGACGTGCGGCTGGTGCAGGGCTACGACGAGATCATCATGTCGTACGGCGAGAGCAAGGACGTGCTCTTCGCGGGCGCACCCCGGGCGCCGGTGCTCACCAAGGGGCCCGCCGCCTTCATGCACGCCATCCTCGCGCAGGGCCGGGTGATCGGCCACTGGCGGCACACGCTGGAGAAGAAGCGCGTGCGGGTGGAGACCAAGGCCTACCGGCCGTTCACCCCGAAGGAGCAGCGCGGGCTCGAGGCGGAGGTTGCGCGCTACGGGGCGTACTGGGGAATGCCGGCGGAGCTGGGTGCTTAGCTATCCAAGCCGGTGCTGAGCGCGGCCGCGAGCCGCCGAACGCTGGCGACGAGCTCTTCTTCGGTGGCGGCGCCCTGTTTGAGACCCTCGATGGCGCGGGTCACCATGATGCCGATGGCCTTGGCCTCGGCGCCCTTGCGACCGAGGCGCGTGGTCACCAGGGCGGCAAACTCGGTCTCCAGGTGCCGGTGCAGGTCCTTGCAGTCGATGGCCTCGTTGTTCAGGAGCTCGGCGCCATGGGGCGAGAGGTGCACCAGGCGGAAGAGCTCCAGATCCTTGGCGAGGACCGCGGCAACCAGACCCTCGCGGAACGAAAGGTCCGGCGGCCAGGCGGCCTGCGCCGCGGCGAGCGAGGCCTCGGTGAGTGTCTCCGCGAGGGAACGGTAGAGATCGGCGCGGTTGTCGAAGTGCTCGTACAGCGCGGGTCGGGAAACGCCCGCCAGCTGCGCTACGTCGGCCATGGAGGTGCGCGCGTAGCCGTAGCGGGAGAAGGCCTGCTTGGCGGCCTCCAGGATCGCCGTCCGCTTGCCGTCGGCGCCGGATGTGGACGGCGACGGCGCGGGAGCTTTCTGACGTTTTGACATTTTATGGAAGAAGTGTCAGAAGGGTAGAGCGGCGTCGGTGGTGCGGCGTCCGCCTCTTTTCGATTGCGAGGGTTCGGATGAGCAAAGGTATCGTTTTGGTGACCGGTGGCTCCGGGTATATCGCGGCTTTCTGCATTCGCCAGCTCCTCGACGAGGGGTGGACGGTGCGAACCACGGTGCGTTCGCTCTCCCGGGAGGCGGAGGTGCGCGAGACCCTGGGCGGAGCGGCGCTGGATCCCGCACGGCTCTCGTTCTCGGCCGCGGACCTGGGCGCCGATGCCGGCTGGGTCGATGCGGCCCACGGCGCCGACTACGTGCTCCACGTGGCCGCTCCCCTCCCGAGCGACAAGGTCGCGCACGACGACGAGCTGGTGATCCCCGCGCGAGAAGGCACGCTGCGGGTGCTTCGCGCGGCCCGCGATGGCGGCGCCAAGCGGGTGGTGATCACCTCGTCCACGGCGGCCGTGTGCTACGGCCGTGGGAGTCGCTCGGCGCCCTACACCGAGGCCGAGTGGACCGACGAGAGCAACCTCGGCGACACGTCGGCCTACGAGCGGGCCAAGACCCTGTCCGAGCGCGCGGCCTGGGCCTTCATGGAGGCGGAAGGTGGCGCGCTCGAGCTCGTCACCGTCAACCCCGGGGCGGTGCTGGGCCCGGTGCTCAGCGGCGACTTCTCCGTCTCCATCGAGATCGTGAAGAAGCTCCTCGACGGCTCGGTGCCCGGCTACCCCAAGCTCGGCTGGCCGCTCGTCGACGTACGCGACATCGCCGACTTGCACCTTCGCGCCATGACCGCGCCCAACGCCGCAGGCGAGAGGTTTCTCGGGGCCGGCGACTTTCTGTGGATGAGCGACATCGCCGAGGTCTTGCGAGCGCGCACGCCGGCGCTCGCGAGTCGCCTTCCGCGCTTTCGTCTGCCCAACTGGCTGGTGCGCGTCGCCGCGGTCTTCGACGGCGTGCTTCGCGGGCGGCTCTTCGAGCTCGACAAGGAGCGGCGCGTGGACAACGGGAAAGCCCGCTCGGTGCTCGGCTGGAACCCGCGGCCGGTGGCGGACTCCATCGTGGACTGCGCCGAGAGCCTGGTGGCCGCAGGCGTGCTGAAGCCGGCGTGAGCGCTCTGGCCCGGATTCTTCATGGTTCCGGGGCTGCATGTCACGATGCATCGGGAAATCTCGGGCGTACGGCGGTTCTCGACCCTGCGAAGGAGCAACAGTCCGTCCCCCGTCGGGGACTTCGCAGCGTCGTCTCGGGTCTGCGATCCGGCGTGCGCCCGGCTTTCCCGCGCCTCGTGCCACTCGCCAACCGGCCCATGAAGAATCCGGGCTACTGCTTCTTCTGGTAGGTGAGCCGGTACTTGAGCCGGTGCGAGAGCTTGGGGCTCACCAGGGTGACGTCCATGGTGAGCGTCTTGCCCTCGGCATTGAGGGTGTACTCGTTGCGGCGCGAGCCGTCGTCGCCCACGAACTCTTGCACCAGCTTGGTGCCGACCCAGCGCTGCGTGGTGCGGTACGTGTTGCCGTCGGCGGCCTTGTAGGAGATGGCGTCGCCGTTCTCGGGGCTGACGATGGTGGGGTTGCCCGGCGATCGCGACTCGACCTTGTGGTCGTGGAAGGCGAACGAGAAGGTGGGCATGAGCGCGGTGGCGGACCGGAGCTTGCTGCGCGCGATGCCCTTGATGGCGAAGAACATGCCGTCGATGGCGTGGTCGATGCCGGCTTCGATGCCCTGCTTCTCTTTCTCGCCGCCGGCGAACTGGAACGTGCCGGTGAAGGCGGCGCGCGTGGCATCGGTGGCTTCGGTGGTCTCGGCGTGCGCGGTAGGTGCGGCGAGGACGACCGGCGTCAGCGCCAGGGCCGAGAGCATCAACCAACGCGATAGGCGGGAGCGGGACGTCACGAGCACCTCCTTGTACCTACCTTGGATGCGGCGGGTGCGCCACGGTTCCGGAGGCGCTCGACGGCCTATTGGGTCGAGGTGGCGCGGACGGTGCGCGCCAGCGGATCCCAGGTTCGCAGGTGCGCCTTGGGGCCGTGCTCGTCGATGTGGATGACCACGTGGGTGCGTGCGGCGCGGGCCGGCGTTTCCATGGGCGCGGCTCCCTCGACCGGCTCTTCCTCGGCCCAGGAGCCGAGGTTGATGTACGTGGCGTCGCCGGCAGCCCGCTCCACCGGCACGTGCGTGTGCCCCATGACCACGAAGGCCGCCGGAAAGAGCCGCGAGAGCTGGGCCGCGCGCTCGACCATGGTGGCCGCCGGATCGACCGTGCGCCGTCGCGAGAGGTGCCGGTGTACCAGGACCCAGGCCGCGAGCACCGCCGTGAGCGCGAACAGCACGACCGGGTAGAAGCTGGCGGCGATGGCCACCGCCGCGATGGCGAGGATGCCGCCGATGGTGAGCGCCATGCGGTCGAGGAGCAAGCTCGCCATGATGCCGGACACGGTGGTGGTGATGGGCAAGGCCTGCAGCGAGAGCAGCTTCTTGAGGCGCTTCTTGCCGACGCGCGTGACGCGAGCCAGCTTGCCGATGCGCTTTTCGTGCTCTGCCCGCAGCCGCTGCGAGGCCTGGGAGAGGTGGGCGGTGCGGAGTCGGAAGAGCTCGATGATGGCGCGGACGAAGCGCACACCCAGGCGCACCATTCCGGAGATGCCCAGCTGCACCCCGAAGGCCACGTAGTGCGCCATGCCGAAGCGTTCGTGGCCATGCTCGGTCATGCCGCGGGTGGGGCGCACCACGTAGCGAAGGAGCACGTCGCTGAAGCCACGGGCCACCCGCCGCGGATCGAGCGGCGAGAGCGGCGCCATGACGTGCGCCGTGGAGCAGAAGGGATCGTACTGATGCCCGTGCTCGATGTAGGCAACGCCGTCGCGGTAGAAGAACCAGGGCTGGAACTCGATGCGCGAGACGAAGGCCTCGCGATCGACCGCGCCCGCCGCTTCCGCATGGCGCAACAGGACGTCGCGGAAATCGGCCTTCACGCCGTCCCAGTGGAGCTCGATGTCGTGGTTGCCGTGAATGAGCGTGAGCGCGTGACCGCCGGCCACGAACGCCGCCAGCTCGGCGAAGACCGCGGCGTGGCGAATGGCGACCCGGCGCAGCTTCTCGCGGGAGTGGTCTTCCCCGCTGCCCAGGCCGTGCGCGCGCTCCTCGTCGTTGAGCGGAGTGGCAAGGGCGCCCTCGCTGGTGATGCTCATGCCGATGAAGTCGATGAAGTCGCCGGCGATGACCACGCGCCAGAGGCCGTTGGGTGCCGGTTCGTTGCGGTAGTGGGCAAGCAGCGAGATGAGATCGGCGTCGATGGACGAGGTGCGCCGGAGCGTGACCGGCCCGCAGTCGTTGAGATCGCTGCCCAGATGCACGTCCGAAAAGACGAGCAGGCTCTCTTGGCTCTTGGGGGACTTCACCACCTTTCAAAGGTGGGGTCGCCCCCGCAGCTCGACCATCACCGTTCCGTCATGAAGCGCGGAGGGCTTCCACCGCCCGCACCAGCTCGGAAAAGGCGAGGGGTGTGAGCGCACCCCAGGCCACCGGGCTTCCCTCGCGGGTGGCGAGCGATGTGGCTCCGGTGGTCTGTTCACGTTCGCTTCGAAGATCCTGGATCTCGAAGCCCGGCTCCAGCGGAAGGCGCGCCACCACCTCGGTGCCGTCGGTAGTTTGCAGTGTGCGGATGAAGGCGCCGACGTAGCCGGCGTCTTCCCGACGGAAGCCTCGCGATTCGAGGATGCCGAGCGCTCTTCGGGCGGCGACCCGGATGCCGGCGGTGCGTTCGAGCTTCTCGGTGCCGGCCTCCGCCGGGGCGCATCGGAACACCGTGCGACCCAGCTGCTCGAACGGCTGGAGGATGGTGTAGTCCGCGAAGAGCGTGGCCCAGGCATCGAGCTGCTCGACCGCCGGATGTGCGAGGCGAACCCTCGCACCTTCGGCCAGGGAGAAGCTGCGGTCTTCCGCATCGGCAAACGATCCATCTTCCGCCACCCGGAACGTGTTTCCCGCGCCGGCCGACGTCGTCGCCACCCACACCAGACGCTTGGCGAGGTGACCGAGGAGCGGATGGCGCGCCAGGCGTGCCTCGAAGTCGGCAGCGGTCCAGGATCGCGCATCGCCCATGGCCCGTTCGAGCCGCTGCCGTTGGCGATCGGCGATGGCCTCGAGATCGGCGCGCAGCGCGTCGAAGCGCTCGCGAGCAGCCTTGGCGGCCTCTGCGTCGTCGGTCTTGGTAGGGCGGGGTGGGGTTGTGCTCGGCGGGCCGAGGGCGCCGCTGGGGAGCCGCTCGGAGACCCGGGGCCTGAGCGTCTCGTCGAGCGAAACCCGGAACTGCCGCGTGCCATAGGAGAGCGCCACGGTGCCGTCGGCGTCGAGACCGAGGTCGGGGACGGTGCGATCGCCGAGCTCGTCTTGGGTCAGGCCGCGGGTATCGGCCGCGCCACGCACCAGCTCCGTCGCCAGCGTGCGCAAGGCGTCGAATCGCGTGGTCTCGGCGATGTGTGTAAGATGCATGAGGGGCGCGTCGCCGCCCAGGGCCGCGAGGGTGCCGCAGGCGCGCTTGGCCTTCTCCTGATTCTTCCGGGCCCACTCCCGGGCGAGCCCGGCGATGCGTCGCTCGCTCTCGATGGAAGGAAAGTGCACGATGGCCGCGAGCATCCAGTCGTGGCGACCGGGGGCGTCTCCGAGTACCCACTGTTCGAGTACCTCGAGGCCGAAGGAGCCCAACGATTCGGCGGTGCATACTTGGCGCACCCGCGCGATGCCCGGGTAGGGCGGGTCGGCCGGGGAGATCTGCAGCATCTCCACGAGCGCGGCCCGGGCGTCGTCGTCGAGATGGCCGCCGGAGACCAGCGCCACCGGTGGAAGCTCCGCGAGCCTCAGGAACGGTGGTGGCTTCGGGGCCGCCACGTCGATGGCCAGCGGATCGCGGTCGAGGAGTGCCTCTATCGCAGCGAAGGCCGGCTCGCCGTATCGCGTGGCGGCTGCGGCCACCAGCGGCCGGTGGCCGGAGAGCGCGAGAAATCGCAACGCCTCTTCGGCATCGTCCTTGGCCTCACCGCTCGGACCGACGGCGTCGGGAACGAGACCGTAGGCAGCGACGTCGGCGTGCGCGCCGAGCCAGTGCAGTGCCACGCGGCGGTACTGCTTGCGGCGGGCGGCGATGCGCGCCATGCGCGGCGCCATGCGCGGCGACACGAGGCACTGGGCCGCCCGCAGGTACTCGTCACCATCGTCGTAGGAGCCAAGCCACCGGAGCCAGTCTTTCTGCGTGAAGCCTGGCACCACCGCGAGGCCGTGGCGCGCCACCAGCTCCAGTGCGGTGCCTCGGAGGCTTGCGGTGCCGGTGTTCCAGGCCCAGATGCAGTCGTGGTCGGGGACCTGCGCGTGCTCGAACGTGGGTGGAGTACCGCCCAGCCTGATGAGCCCGAAGTCGGCGCAGAGGTAGGTCGACTTCTGCACCGCTGCGTCGGCATCTTCCCGCCACGCTGCATGCTCCTCCGGCGTCATGGGACGAATCCTTCGACCGCGCTGGCTCCCGTTCTGCGGAATGTGCGGGGGAAGGTCCACGCGCTCGAGCTCGAGACCGAGGAGCGGAAGGTCGACGAGGGGCGTTGGCGCTCCCGTCTTCTTGCCCTTGGCCGGGCGCCATGGCCGATCGCGGAGCACCGGTGGCGCTTCGCCGATGCTCACCGCACTCGGCTGCGTCTTCTTGGCGACGACCCGCGCCACTGCCGCGGCGCCCTTGCCGGCGGCGTCCTTCGGCGCGAGCTCCGGCGCGTCGCGGAAGAAACCGAGGACCAGCGGGGCGAGGACCGGGTGCGCGGCGTACGGCGCGAGCGCAGCCGCGGCCTTCGGCGTGCGGATGTAGGTGAGGATCGCCGCCACGGCTCGCGGCGGCGTCTTCAGCAGTGGGCCGTGCGGCGGCTTCTTCAGAAGAGCGGGCAAGAGCTCGATGCAGAGTGCAATGAGGTCGTCCGGGGGGAGCACGTGGGCGACGTCGAGACCGTATTCCGCCAAGAGGCGCGGTTCCTTGCCAATGACCTGCAGAATCGTCGGGGCCTCCTGGGCGGCCGCGAGTAGATATGTGTAGCTTGCATGTTGACTTTGGGTTTCGCTCTCGGCCGCAACGAGATCCTCGTCGGCCCATGGCTCGTCGGGAAAGACGTAGGCAAGCGGGGCCCGCCTCCGGAGCGGCGCCTGGGCGCGAAAGTCCCCAGCCACGCGCACGGCGCGGCCATACGTCTCCGCTGGCGCGGCGGCGATTGCGTGTCGCAGCGCCAGCCACTGGTCGATGGCAGGACGGTCGCGAAACTGCGAGGCATCGTGGTCGGCGAGCCATACGGCAGTGGTCCAGCCGCCGTTCGCTGCGGTGAGCGCATGGAACGTGGAACGATGCAGCGTCGCCACGGCGTCGTCGATGCTTCGGAGGACACCGACCACGCCGACGAACGGCACCCCGTGGGCCGTTCGTCTCAAGACGACCTCCGCTGCCGCCAGTGTTTCGATATCTGCTGCCGCCAGGGTGTCGACGGTGGGCTCGGCGAGGAAGGCCAACGCGCGTTCCATGAGCTCCGCCCGCGCGGGCTCGGCCTTCGCCATGCCCGCGCGGAAGACCTTGACGTAAGACTTGCCGCCGATACCGCCGGTCAGCTTGGCCTTCGCCAAAAGGCGCTTCGCCGTAGCTGCGGTCATCGGCTGCGCGGAACCGGGGATGGAGCGCCGTGGCGAGATGTTCTTGCGCACCGCCTCGGGCACCACCAGCGTCTGGATCATCGCGCGAGTGTACGTGGGCCCCAGCGCCAGCGGAAGGATGGCTGGCGCCCGTTGGACGCGGTACTCTCGCCCGGATGGACGATGACGAGCACGATCCGTGGAACGAGCCCTCCCATCGCCACCCTCGGGCCCAGGAGCTCATGGATGAGTCGCTCTGGGATTGCGGGAACGACTGGGCGCCCTTCGGCAGCGACGAGGGCGCGGACGCGTATTGCGAGTACAGGTCGTGGCGCGCCGCGAACCCCGGTGAGGACCTCATGGGCTGCATCAGGTGGATCGGCGACGAGAACGGCTACGCGGACGCGTTCACCTTCGACGCGACCATCATCGCCACCGTCCTCGGACAGCTGGTGGACGAGGGGCGCATCGACGCGAGCGTCAAGCCCGCCGCACGCGTCGCCATCGCAAGGCAGGTCGCGGAGGCCGAGGACGACGAGCGGCGCAGCCTTCTGGCGAGCACTCTGCGGGCCATCGAAGCGGGCTGAGGTCGCGCAGTTTGAAGTCAGTGGGTAGCGATGGCGGTGGGGGCAGGGACCGCGAATGCCTTCTCGTCCAGGTAGACCTCGCCGGTCTTGGGATCGACCAGCACCGACACCCACGCGCCGGGCTGCACCCTCGAGCTCCAGCGATTCTCCACCGCGGTGGCGACCTTCACCGAACGAGGGGCCGGCGTATCGTAGACGTCCATGGTGAAGTCGAAGCACGACCACTGTCGCCCGGGCGTCGTGCAGTTGGGAGGATCGTCCGCGCGCACGATGTGGGCCACGGCGGCCTGCGAGCCCTCGGGTGCGGCCTTGGGCGCTGCGCGCGAGCTGCAAACGTAGACACCGCCCGAGACGAGCCCCAGGAAGCCGATGACCACCGCAATTTTCGTTCGGTCCATGGCCATCGAAAGCTCGTAAGGCGCAGAACCGCGAGACGCAAGGTGCGCTCCCGAGAGCGCCGCTCCGATCTGCGACGAAGTGGCAGAGGGGGTCCCTCGCTTCGCTCCTAAGAAACAGGCCGGCGAACCCATTCCGTTTCAGTCCGCGGTCACCCCGAAGCGCAGCGAGGGGGCCCCTCGGATCTCTGCGACGACATGGCAGAGGGGGTCCCTCGCTTCGCTCGGGATGACCGCGTGGTTCTTCGAGATACTGGCGCGTCCCTCGCTTCGCTCCTAAGAAACAGGGTGGCGAACCCACTCCGTTTCAGTTCGCGGTCACCCCGAAGCTTCGCTCTGGGGCCCCTCCGATCTCTGCGACGAAAAGGCAGAGGGGGTCCATCACTCCGTTCGGGATGACCGCGTGGTTCTTCGAGATACTGGCGCGCTCCGCGCGTGAAGACTCGGGATGACCCGTTGCTCTTCGAGATACTGGCGCGCTCCGCGCGTGAAGACTCGGGACGACGCGCTCTTCCGTCGAGGCTCCGGCGATAGTCGATATGATTGTACTATGCACAAAAGTGGCCCAGCCGACCCGCCGCGCGGACGTGATACCCTCGGAAGATGCCGTCGGGGCGTATCGCGCTGGTACTGATGATGTTCGCGACCGCGTGTGCCCGTGACGGCGGCGGAAAGTCGGGTCCGGCGCCGACCGCGGCCGCGAGCGCTACGCTCCCACCCGGTGACGCAGGCGAAGATGCTCTCCGCGTCGAAGCCTCGGACGCCGGGCCATCGATGGGAACCGTGGCGGCGTCGCTCGCGGAGGTCGATCGCCTGCAGTTCGCGGCCGGGGCGAATGGCGCCATCGCGCGGTCGGACGTCCCCGGCGCGGTGGCGCTCATGGTCCGGGGCGACCAGGTGGTGCTGCACGAGGCCTACGGGCAGCGCGTAGTGCGACCCACGCCGGCTCGGATGACCACCGACACGGTCTTCGATCTCGCGAGCCTCACCAAGCCGATCGCCACTGCCAGCACGGTGGTGCTCCTGGCGGACGCGGGGCTCTTCTCGCTGCGCGATCGGGTCGCGCGGTATCTGCCAGCCTTCGCCGCCGCCGGCAAGGGCGAGGTGACCATCGAGCAGCTGCTGCTCCACACCAGCGGCCTTCCCGCCGACAACGCGCTCTCGGCCTACGGCGGAACCCGCGACGAGGCGGTGCGGCGGATTCTCGAGATGAAGCCCGAGCGCGCGCCGGGTGAAGGCTTCCGCTACAGCGACCTCGGCTACGTGGTGCTGGGTGAGCTGGTGGCCAAGATCACCCAGAGCACGCTGGCCGACGCCGTCCGGACGCGGGTCTTCACCCCCTTGGGCATGACCGACACCGGCTTTCTCCCGGGGCCGGAGCTGCGAGCGCGCGCGGCGCCCACCGAGCGAACGAGCCCCGATGGCGAGCGCTTCTTCACCGGTGAAGTGCACGATCCCCGGGCTCGGGCCCTGGGCGGCGTTGCCGGGCACGCCGGGCTTTTTGCCACGTCGCTCGATCTCTCGCGCTTCGTGCGCGCCATCTTGCAGGGCGGAAAGGTCGACGGCCGGCAGGCGCTCCCCGCACGTGTGGTGGAGACGCTGCTCGCACCCCGGGCAATTCCCGGTGGGACGCGCGCCTACCTCGGTTCGATGCATGGTACAGCCGTCGCGCACACCGGATTCACCGGAACGTCGTTCTGGATCGACCCGGCGCACGGCTTCGGTCTGGTGATCCTCGCGAGTCGCCTGCATCCGACCGGCAAGGGGAGCGCCGATCGTCTGCGCAGCGACCTGATCTCGGCGGCGATCGTGGCCGCCAGTCGGAGGGAGGCTGCGGTGCGGCCAGGTATCGACGTGCTGGAAGAGACCGGGTTCGCGGCGCTGCGCGGTCGAAAGGTGGCGCTGCTCACGCATGCCGCGGGACGCACCAAGGATGGCCGGCGCACCGTCGATGTCTTGCGGGGCGCGCGGGACGTGAAGGTGGTGGCGTTGCTCTCGCCCGAGCACGGTCTCGCCTCGGCGGCCGAGGGCGCGGTCCAGGACGGCACCGATACCGCATCGGGCCTTCCGCTCCACAGCCTGTATGGCGACACGCGAAGACCCACCCTGGCCATGCTCCACGGCGCCGACACCGTGGTGGTCGATTTGCAAGACGCGGGCGCGCGCTTCTACACGTACGCGACGACGGTGGGGTACACGCTGGAGGCGGCGGCCGAGCTGCACGTACGCGTGGTGCTCCTCGATCGGCCGAACCCGGCGGGCGGCGAGGTCGTCGAAGGTCCACTTCGCGACGCCGACAAGGAGTCGTTCATCGGCTACCACCGCATTCCCGTGCGGCACGGCATGACCCTGGGCGAGCTCGCGCGCATGTTCGTGGCCGAGCGCAAGCTGGGGGCCGATCTGGTGGTGGTGCCGGCACGGGGGCTCGCCCGCAGCGCGCTCTACGCCGACACGAGCCTATCGTGGGTCGCGCCGTCGCCGAACTTGCCCACCCCCACGGCGGCGCTGTTGTACTCCGGCGTGGCCCTGCTGGAAGCCACCAACGTGAGCGTGGGCCGCGGCACCGACGCGCCCTTCGAGCAGATAGGGGCGCCGTGGATCGACAGCGCTGCGCTCCTGGCCGAGCTCGCCCACGAAGCGCAGCCGGGCATCGTCATGCGCGCGGTGACCTTCACGCCGACCACCAGCGTGCATGCCAAGACCGAGTGCCACGGCGTGGCCTTCGCGGTGACGGCGCCCCACGACGTTCGCGCGGTGCACCTCGGCATCGCGTTGGCCTTCGCCTTGCGAAAAGTCTTCCCCGCGCGGTTCTCTCCCGGCGGTGTGGCCACGTTGCTCGGACACCGCGCAGCCTTCGACGCGCTGAGCTCCGGCGCGACCGTCGCCGGCATCGAGGAGACCTATCGAGCGGACCCCGCGGCCTTCCTCCAGCGTCGCGCGCCGTACTTGCTCTACTGAAATTTCGCGTGCGCACCGGAGCGAGCCGATCTAGTTCTTCACGCCTCGTGAGCCGCCCCGGGTCGTTGCCCATCCTGGATGCCAGAGCCGAGGAGCGCGCCCGTGCGATCCGGGCGGAGCATCCGTTCTGGCCCTGCGCCAAGGGCTGCGCCGACTGCTGCCGTTCGCTCTCCACCGCGCCACGCATCACCGAGGCCGAGTGGCTTCGCATCGCCGAAGCCCTCTCGACGTGGCCGGAGGAGCAGCGCAGCGCGGCGCTGGAAACGGTGCGGGCGCTCGGCGCGCGCGGACCGATGGTGTGCCCGTTTCTCGCCGAGCCAGAGGGGACATGCCGGCTCTACGAGGCGCGTCCGCTCGAGTGTAGAACGTATGGATACTACACGGAACGCGACGGGGGCCTCCACTGCGGCACCGTGACCGAGGCCGTGCAGCGGGCCGAAGCTCGGCTCGGCGACTCCGTCTTCGTGGTGTGGGGCAACGGCGAGGCCTTCGCGCGCGACGCCGCGCGGGAGCTCGGCGAAGCGCGTCCGCTCGGCGCGTGGGTGGAGCCCAAATAGCGAAAGCCGCTCGTTTTCACGAGCGGCTCTCGGGGAGCGCGGAGCGTGTCGCCCGCGCGGGGTGCCTCAGGGCGAGGTCACGTGCACGCCACAGAGGTAGTAGGTGCCGGTGTTGGTGTTCGAAACGCTACCGGCGCTGAGCTGCAGCACGGCGGTGCCGGCGGCGGTGATGGCGACGGCCGGCTTCGATGCGCCGGTGCCCGCAGACCACGCCACGTCGGCGGTGGCGGTTTCGGTCTCGGACTGCTTGGAGGCGCCGTCCACGAAGAGCTCGACCTTGAAGGCCTGGAGGCCCGAGCCGTCGCGCGCAGCGCTGCAGGCCACGGAGACCTTGTCGCCGTTGCCGACCGGGAAGGAGAAGTTGTCGAGCGTATCGCCGGTCGGGAGGTGGGCGAGGATGTACCCGTCCTTGACCTTGGGATCCGTCTTGCTGGTGGTCATGGCCAGCGCTTGCGCGGTGGCGATGGTGTCGTTGCCGCCCGAGGTCGTCTCGGTTTCGGCGGGGTTGCTGGTGCCGAAGCTGATGAAGCTGGCGTAGAAGTCGTTCGCGCCGGGGGCGATGCCCGCGGGGCGGCTGATGGCGAGGAAGTAGTCACCGGGTTCGACCGGCGAGCTCAGGGAGCCGGACATCTTCTCGACCTGGCCCGTGGGCGGCGCGAGCTCGGAGACGATGGTGCCGTCGGCCTTCTTGATGGTCGCAGTGAACCGCGCCATGGTGGAGCCGTAGCTCGACTTGCCGCTCTGGAGCGGGGCGCCGATGGGCGGCACTTCGACGCTGACGCTGGTGGCGCCGGTCGGGACGGTGAACTTGAACACGTCGACGTCCGCCGCGTCCTTCAGGTCGCCGAAGATGTAGCTGTAGGCGCCGGGGGGCGTGGTGAACGCCTTGAGCTTGCCGGCCTGCGCCGCGGCGGTGGTGTCGTTGGGCTCGGCATCGAAGGTCACGACCTCGGCCGCGGCGTCGATCTTGCCGGCGAAGAACTTGAAGCTCGGGTCGGCCGAGAGCTTCGGGGTGCCGCCGCTCCAGGTGTCGAAGTCGGTGACCTGCACGCACAACGCGGTGGTGCCGGCGGGGATCTTGAAGTCGAGGGAGGCCGCGGTGGAGATGCGGGGAAACGCGTCGTCGTCGGCGGCGAGGAGCTTGGCGCCGGTGGCGTCGAAGACCGAGATGGCGGTGTCGACGACCGTGTCTTCGGTGTCGGAGGTGGCCTCGGTGTCGGCCGAGATGACCATGAAGTCACCGGGCGTGACCTTGACCGAGTAGTAGATGGATTGGCCTTCGGCGGTGAACGCGCCGTCGATCTGCGTGCCAAGTTCCGCCGGGATCGCGTTCGAGCAGGAGCTGCCCGGCCCCGTGCTTCCGTCGTTCTTGGCGTCGGCCTTGCCGCCGTCGGTCGTGGCTGCTTCGGTGCCTCCGTCGCTCGGCGTGGCGGGCGCCGGATCGCTCGAGCAAGCGTACAGAGCCGAACCCGTGCTCAACAACCCCACAAGAATAAGTGCGTTTCGCATGGCAATACCTTCCTTCGGCGCGAAAGGTAGTCCAATGTCCGCCTTCGCGCCGGGAAATTCGCCATTCGCGCAGTCGCTTCGAGATTTCCTGGGGCGTATTCGCTACTGCAGCTTTTCGGCCTCGGCGTCGCTCACGCGCCGTATGGTCTTCCCGGCGCGCGTCACCACCGACCAGGTCTCGATGCGCCCTCGGTACTTGGGCGAGTCGATGGAGTGGTCGGGGTCCAGGCGAAAGTGCGCCGCCAGGTACATGCCGGCGTGGGGGCCGCGCGTGATGGGGGCCACGACCCGGCCGTCGAAGAGGTACGACTCCTTGCCGCCGTCGATCTGAACGGCGTGCGCGGCGCGCGAGGTGACCCACGCGCTCGTGGTGAAGAACAGCGTGGCGCCGTCCGGCGCGAAGAGCAGATCCTGGAACGAGGCGAGAATGCGTTCCGGTGGATCGGCATCGGTGCCTTTGCCGGCCACGAGCATGGTGGCCGGACCGCTGCCCCGAGAAACACACAGGTCCTCGTGGGGCTCCGGGCCCAGCGTGGTCTCGTCCTGCCGGGTCGCATCGACCACCACGAACACCGTGGTGCGCCCGTCGGGGGAGGTGGCGCGTCGTTGGGGATCGCCCGCCCCCTCACACGGGCTCCGGAGTACCTCGGCGGTGCGCGCGGGAGCGGCGAGGGACGCGGCGGGCGCCGGCACCGTGACCACCGCCGCGGTGGGGGCGATGGGTGCGGTGGGTGCCGGACCCCGAGGCGCAGGAGGCGTCCGCGGATCGGTGCACGCTCCGAGCGTGAGCGAAAGCGCGAGGGCGGCGAATAGTGGGCGCACGGGGAGAGAACGCCGCGGCGGTGCCGGAGATTCCGACCCTCCTTGAACGCTTCTGCCTCGCGATCTATCGTCCGTCTTCGATGTACGCCATCGCCATCCTCCGCTACCGCCGCCCTCTCGACGAAGTCCTTCCGGTGGTCGACGCGCATCGCGCGTATCTCAAGGGGCTTCGCGACGACGGCATCTTGCTCGCCTCCGGCCCCTTCGAGCCGAGGGCGGGTGGTGCGCTCCTGCTCCGCGTTGCCGACGACGGCGCATTGGCCGCGCTCGACCGCGTGCGCGACGGCGATCCGTTCACCAAGCTCGGGCTCGCGCAGTACGAGCTCCTGCCGTGGGCGCCTACCTTCGGGAAGGAAGAGCTCGATCGCGCCTTCGTGGTTCCTCCGCGCGTCGGATAGCAGCGTCGACTGCGTGCAAAATGCACAATAGCGTTGCGTGCTTTCGCTGCACCAGGGCTGGTGGGCGGAAGCCCCACGTGCTGCGCGCGCGAATCTATCGGAGCATGTGCGCCAACGTGATCCGACTTCGCTAGCTGGAACGGAGTGTTCCGTCGGAGCCGGCGCCGCGCGCGCCGCCGCGTCGACGGCACGCCGAGTGCACCAGGTACGAGCAATCGCGACCGCGCTCTCGGCGTTGCTCGTCGCGTCCCGCAACTCGTCCGGAGGCCTCCATGAACACCATCGCCAACGCGCTCGGTACTGCCCGTCACACCCGTCGCTTCGTTCGCCTCGTCGCCCTTGCGGCCCTGCTTGCCGGCGGTGTGAGCGCCTCCATCGCTTGTTCGGGTACGGGCGCCGACGGCGTCGCTCCTGCGGGGAACGCCGATCAGAACGCGACCGGGAAGAGCTGCGCCGACGAGCTCGACGTACAGTTCGCGCGCGCCTTCTCCGTCTTCGACGGTGTTCACTCGTTCAAGGTTCCCGCCACCGTGCAAGGCGTGAAAGGGCTCAAGTGGACGGCCTCGCCGGCCGACGCGGTGGACCTCCAGGCCAACACCTCGGGCACCGAGGTGATGATCACCACCAAGAAGGAGGGCGTGGTGACGATCACCGCGACGTCGGCCTCCGGTGCTTGCGGCAGTGCGAAGCTCACCATCGCCAAGGTCGACGCCGAGCTCTACGACATCGGGCAGGCGCGCTACGCCAACGGCGTCGTGCTCTCGCGCCGTCGCGACGGAGGTGCCATGGGGCCGGCGGATGCGGGAGGCGGCATGGGTCTCGCGGCGTGCACCAACTGCCACGCCAACGGCGGTAGCGACGTGGAGCACACGCCCACGCAGACTGGTGGCTACACCGACTCCGACCTGGTCGACATCTTCACCAAGGGGCAGAAGCCGGCGGGCGTTCCCCAGCGCGTGATGCCGCTCGATAAATGGCAGCGCATCCACAACTGGACCATGACCGAGGACGAGAAGTCGGGCCTCGTGGTGTACCTGCGGGGGCTCGAGCCGAAGTCGCAGGGCCCGGTGGACTTCGGTGGCCGCGGCGGCTGGGACGGACGCAAGGATGGCGGGACCGACAGTGGCCGCTGAGGTGGAGCGTCGCCGTGTCGGAATGGCGCTGCTGGGCGCGTCGTGGGTCGTCGCTGGCTTTGCGGCGTTGGCGTGCTCGGCCGCCAAGGAGCCGGTGGAGAGCGCGAACGCCGGACCCATCACCCGCGAGGGCGACGCCGGGAGCGATGCGAACCCCGCGTGCGCGCAGGGCGACAATTCGCCTCCGCTCGATCTCGCGTGCACCGGTCTCTATGCAGACATGGCCGCGAAGCGCCTCGCACCGCAGGTGCGTTCGTACGCGCCCGGCGTGACCCTCTGGACCGACGGCGCAGCCAAGCAGCGCTTCGTCTACCTGCCGGGGCCCATCGACGCCAAGGATCCCGGCGCATGGATCTTTCCAGTGGGCACTCGCTTCTGGAAGGAATTTGCCGTCGGGGGGCGTCGGGTGGAGACGCGCTTCCTGTGGAAGTACGGGCCCACCAGCTGGGCCGCTGCCACGTACGTTTGGTCCGCCGACGGGGCGTCCGCGCGTCGCGACGACGAAGGCTCCTTTCCACCGGACCTCGCGCCGTACGAGATTCCCAGCTCCAAGGCCTGCGACCAGTGCCACCGCGGCGCGGTCGATCACGTGATGGGCTTCGAGGCGGTGGGGCTCGCGCTCCCCGCGGCCGCCGGTCTCGACCTGGCGAGCCTCCGGCGCGAGCATCTTCTGGTTCCGGCGGTGGCGTCCCCCCTGCCGACCGAGGCTTCCCCTGCGGCGCTCGCGGCGCTCGGCTGGCTCCACGCGAACTGCGGGAACACCTGCCACAACGGCAGCCCCAATGCGACCGGGCGGCTCACGGGCATGCGTCTGCGCCTCTCGCCCACCGGCGGCGGCAGTCTCGAAGACACGGATACCTACAAGACGGCGGTGGGGCGCCCCGCGACCACGCCGCGCTACGCAGGTGCCTTGCGCATCGCTCCGGGCAGGCCCGAAGACAGCCTCGTCGTGCAGCTGGCGACCCTGCGCGGCCAGGGCCAGATGCCGCCGATCGGCTCGCACGTCGTCGACGAGAACGGCGCCGCGCTGCTGCGAGCCTGGATTGGCGAGCTCTCGGGAGCGCCCGACGCCGGCGCGCCGACGGATGCTTCGACGGCCGACGACGCGGGCGATGGCGGTGAGGGCGGTCGCTGACGAAGCGGTCAGGGCCCGACCGGATCCACCAGGCCGGCATAGTCGACGTTGACGCCCACCGCGGATACGGCAGCGGCGTCGCCGCGCGCGATGGAGTAAAGGATGCCGGCGAGGGCCGCGTCCTTGTTGCTGGTGGCCGCGCGCGCGCCGGTATGCGCGTCGAACCCCTGGGCGGTGGTCTCCTTGATCTCCCCGAACCACCCGGGCCGCAGGAACCCGTTGGTGCGCGCGAAGATCCAGTTGGAGCTCTGCGGCGTCGCGTCGGGCCAACCCTGTTGCGCGAACGAGTTCTTGGGCGTGTCGCCGGTGATCACGAGCACGACGTTGTCGGCGAGCGACAACGGAATGCGTCGGCGCGTGCAGCTGGGCTCTACCGCCTTGTTGAGGGCTTCGTAGAACGAATCGAGCGTGTGCGTGAGCTCGTCGGCTCGCTTGGTGAGCAACGCCTTGTCGGCGAAGGCGCTGTGCGGATCGTCCTCCAGGGCCGGCGCCACCACCGTTGCAATCAATCCGAGGCGGAACGCGGCGGCGGTAAAGTACAGGTACTCGGCGAGGTTGCGAAACGGCGTGTAGGTGGACTTCTGCGTCCACTCGTCGATGGTCGCGGCGGTGGGGCGGAGCTCGGCTTCTTGCGCCGCGGAGATGCCTTTGGACTTCAGCAGTGCGATGGCGAACTCGACGCTGGCTGCCACCACCCCGGGTACCGGCCCGGCGGTCACGAGGCCGCTGCGCCCGAGCGCGAGTGTGGGGAGTGGTGCTCGCAGGCTCGTTTGCAGAGCGCCCGCCAGCGAGAACGTGTCGTTGCCGTTGGCGAAGATGCGCTGCCTGGGCGCATCGGAGTGCGTCTGGTTGGTGCCCGCGACCATTACCGTGGCCGACGGCCGCTTGCCCAGGTTCTGCCAGAGCGTGCGCTGCGCTACCCGCCGCGTGAAGAGCGGATGATCCGGAGGTAGCGACGAGTCGCCGCTGGCGAAGAAGACATCGTCGTAGGCGAAGCGCGCCTCGAAGTTCTCGATCATGGAGGGGACCGGCCACACCAGGGTGAACCAGGCCAGCCCACCGGTGGCCGCCATCAAGTGCACCGCCCGCTGCGCCGTGCATTCCGGGAGCGCCGTGCCCGCGTCCACCTCGCTGCCCCCTTCATTCTGCGGCGCCGCATCCCCGCCGCTCGCCCCTGGCCCCGGGCCGCCGTACGACGCGCATGCCAGCGACGCGAGGACCAGACCGAGCCCGGCTGCCGAGGGGATCGTGCGCATGAGCACTACAGTGTCATGGGCACGGGCCGCCGTCGAGGCGCCTTACTCCGGATCGCGGCAGCAGCGAAAGCCGGTGGAGTAGTCGTGATACGTGAAACCGTGGGCGATGGTGCGGTATGCGCAGCCGTCGCCGTGCTCCGCGGTGTCCAGGAAGTAGCCGCCCTGAAATGTGCCATTGGGGTCTGCCGTCCACTCGTGCAGGTTCCCGACCATGTCGTAGACGCCCTGGTCCGATACGCACCCGGTCTTGGCGCCGGTGGCCTCGACCGTCCCGGGGAGCGTCAGGTTGCGCGGATCGTTCAGCTCCTCCATGCCCCAGCCGCGCTTCATGGTGTCCGCGTGCAGCTGCATCATGGGCGCGGTTCCGGCGTCCTTGCAGGTGCCGGCGATGCGCTTGGGGCCGTAGGGGTACGCGTAGCCGTGGCTCCCGCCGCAGGCCGCACGCCACTCCACCGGTTGGCACAGACGCTTGCCGGCTTGCTTGCACGCTGCCTCGGCTTGGGCGCCGCTGATGTATCCCTGCGGAAGCACCCCCGCGACGCTGCGTGCGATATACACGCGATCGGCGGCCGGGATCTGGTTGTGCGGCCACGCCTCGAGCGCGCCGCTCGCCGACTTCACCTGCAGCGACCCCTCGTAGCGGTCCACGCAGAAGCGGCCATCGATGCTGGCCATGTCGGTGGGGCACTTGCGCGGGCTCGGCGCCGGCAGCAGCCCCTCGGCCACCGCCCACGGTCGCTTGGGCGCGTAGGCGAGGATCACCTGTTCGATGGTGCCGGGCCCCCCGCGCGCCACACCGCGCTTGGGGTCTTGCAGGAAGGGTTCGAGGCCCGCGAGCGCACGAGCCACCTGCGACCGCGACTCCGGCGTGGCTTTTTCGGGATTCTCCGCGCGTGCGCCGCTCGCCAGCAAGGCGCCCGCCGCGATTCCCATGCCCAACCATCTTCTGCCGCTCACGGTCCAAGCGTAGCACGCGCCCTTGCTGGTGTGCCGCCGCTCGGAAAATCCGATTCATCGCCGCGTTCTCTTCGCCCGCCCGGTGGTCTACCCTCGTGGGCCTCTCTCGAAAGGCAGGTCCGTCATGTCGATCGTTCTCTACCACCACCCGTACTCCCGCGCGGCGGGCACCGTCTGGGCTCTGGAAGAAGCCGAAGTGCCCTACGAGCTGCACTGGCTCGACATCATGAAAGGCGAGCACAAGGGCGACGAGCTCATGGCCCTCAACCCCATGGGCAAGCTCCCCACGCTGAAGGACGGCGACACGGTGGTGACGGAGGCTGCGGCCATCGCGCTCTACCTCGCCGATCGCTACGCGTACGGTCGGCTCAGCCCCAAGGTCGACGATGCGCGCCGGGGAACGTACCTGCGCTGGTCGCTCTTCGCCCCCTCGGTCGTGGAGCCGGGCACGCTCGCGAAGGCGTCTGCGTGGCAGTTCAAGGAGTCGCAGGCGGGCTGGGGCTCCTACGACGCGATGCTGAAGGCCCTGGAGCACGCGGTCACCGGCCGCGACTTCGTCCTCGGTGAGCAGTTCTCCATGGCCGACGTCGTCTTCGGCGGCACCGTGCGCTTCATGATGGCAACCAAGGTGCTCGAGCCGCGTCCGGCCCTCTCCGCCTACGTCGAGCGGCTCAACCAGCGCCCGGCCCTCAAGCGCGCCGACGCCAAGAACGCGGCCATCTGCGTGGAGCACGGCCTCAAGCCCTTCAGCTGAGCTCGCTTCGCCGGGGTGTCCTGACCTAGGGACACCCCTAGTCCGGGAGGATGACGCGCCACACGTGCAGTCGCAGCGGCTCCGGAGGAAAGTTGCGAATGCGCTCGATGAACCGCGCGGTGATCTCGTGGCCTCGGGCAACGAGGAGGACGCCGCCATCGGTCTTCACGTCCTCGGCGAGAATCATGCCTTCTCGCAGCTCGCTCGACGAGATCTCGCGCACCTCGGCCGCCCGCGCGCCCCGCACCGCCACCAGTGCGGCGAGCGCGTCGGCGGCATATCGACCTTCGCGGCCACACAGGGTGGCTACCGCCAGCCTTGCCGAAGCGCGGTCCGACGACTCCAGCGCATCGAAGTCGACCGCGAGGCGAAGGATGGATGCGCCCCGGATGGCGACGGCCTTCACCGCGTCGTCGGGCAGGGGAGCGGCGGTGGCCACGGGATAGGTCCGCAAGATCTCGCGCACCGTCTCGAGCCGCGGAATGTTCCCCAGCAGCGACTCGGTGAGGCCGGGCAGGCGCGCCACCAGACGTTGCTCGTCGCTCGATAACGCCCGTCCGAAGTAGACGCGCTCGGCGGTCTCGGCCGGTAGGGTCATGTGGCCTATCTGCGAGAGCATGGCCGCCACCTCCACTTGCCATCGTTCCTTCAAGCCCAGGTGGTCGGCGATGTCGCTCACCAACTGCTTCACACGGGTGGCGCGTCCGAACGAAACGGGATTGACCAAAGCCAGCATGTCGGTGAGCGCCTTGATGCTGCCGTGGAGAGTCTCCTCGAGCAACACGCGTTCGGCAGTGATGAGCTCGTACTGCGCGACCGCCGCGTGCACCGCAGCCAGCAGCGCCGGCGGGGGGCAGGGCTTGGTGAGGAAGCGGAATATCTGTCCCTTGTTGATGGCGGCGATCGCCGACTCGATGTCGGACTGCCCGGTGAGCAGCATGCGCACCACGTCGGGCCAGCGCGAACGCACCTCGGCCAGGAACGTCGCCCCGTCCATACCCGGCATGCGCATGTCGGAGATCACCACCGCCATCGGCGGTTCCGACTCGAGGATGCGCAGCGCGTCTGCAGCCCGGGTCGCGGTGAACAACTGGTAGCCTCTTCGCAGGTGGAGGGTCAATCCGTCCAGGATCTGCGGTTCGTCATCCACGCACAGCACACGGGGCTTCGTCTTCGAATTCATGTTCACGACTCGGCTGCAAAAGAACGACGCTCCTCTTCCGCGAGGAGGCGCCAACGCGGTAGCTCGCTAGCGAAGCAAGAGGTCTCCAAGAAATCGACGTCGAGACTACCGCCGACGGTGGGGTCGTCCACGTCCCCACGCTGCGCGTAGGCGCCCGCGACGTGGAGCACCGCGGCGAGCTCGGTGGTGGGCACGAGGTGCGGCGCGTGGTGGAAGGCAACCGCCTCCACGATGGTGAGGGGGAGCCCCCACAGCCCGAGCAGGTACGCTCCCACTTCGGCGTGGGTGACGCCGAGGATGTCTTGCTCGCACAAGTGGAGCGGGCGCCCATGGGCGGCGCTCGCACGGATGGCTTCTCCGAAACGGTCGGGGCTACTGGTGGCCAGGACGATTTGCCCGACCTCGTGCACCAACGCGGCGGTATACGCCTCCATCGCGCCGTCTTGGCCGCCCAAAAGGCGCTTGGCAATGCGCGCCGTGAGCACCGACTCCTCCTGCAATCGATTCATGGAGAAGGACTCTATGGTCGGGGTTGCGGTGGCGAAGACGTGGGCCGAGAGAACGAGCGACTTCAAGAGCTCGAGCCCCAAGTACGAGACTGCTTGCTGCACCGAGGCTTGTTTGCGCGGGAGGCCGAAGTACGAGGAATTGACGAGCTGGAGGACCTTCACGGTCATCGCCGCGTCCTTCTCCACGATCTTGGCGAGCACGGCCATGCCCACGTCCGCTGCGGATGCCGCCTGCGTGAGCTCCCAGTAGGTGCGCGGGACAGAAGGCAGGCGGTCCAGCCTTCCGACGACCTGCCGGACCGCGTCGTCGTGGAGCAGGCGTTGCAGCCGGCAAGCACGATCCACGACCATGCGCAGGGTATCGGCTTCGCACGGCTTGCTCAGGAACTGGTGCGCCACCGGCAGGGCGCTCACCGTCGCGTCGCGCTCGGCCTGACCGGAGAGGACGATGCGTGCCGTTGCCGGGTACCGCTGCTTTATCTGTGTGAGCAAGGCCACTCCGTCCATCCCCGGCATCCGGATGTCGGAGACGACCACGTCGAAGGGGGCGCGAGCGCACTCCACCAGGGCGGCCTGGCCCCCCAACGCGAAAACCATATCCCACTGCTTGCGCTGCTTGCTCAGTAGGTCCCGCAAGCCATCCAGCAAGTGCTGTTCGTCGTCGACGAATAGTATTCGTTTCATGGGGATCCCCCGGGTGCCATAGGTCGTGACGTCCCCTCGAGAGGAAGTCGAATGAAGAAAGTAGTGCCGACGCCGACTTCGCTCTCGAAACGAAGCTCTCCCCGATGTTTCTCGGTGATGACGTCCCATGCCAGCGCCAGTCCTTGGCCGGTGCCGCGACCAACCTCCTTCGTCGTGAAAAATGGCTCGAATACGCGGTCGGCGATGGACTCGGGAATGCCGTTTCCGGTATCGCAAATAGAGATGACCGCATGGTCGCCCTCTCGTGTCGTTCGCACTGTGATGGTGCCCTTCTGCTCCGACCCCTGAACACGGTCGGCGATGGCGTGTGCGGCGTTGACGACGAGATTCAATATCACCTGGTTGATGTCGTTGACGCAGCAGGTTACCGGTGGCAAGTCGCCCAGCTCGGTCCTCAGATCGGCCACGTACTTGTACTCGTTGCGGGTGATGGTGAGGGTGTTCTCGATGGCATGGTTCAGGTCGGCGGGCTCCATCTCCCGCTGGCTCGGGTGGGCGAATTCCTTCATCGCGCGGACGATGGTGGCGACTCGTGTCAGACCATCCACGCAGCGGTCGAAGGCTTTGGGAGCGCTCTCGAACACGTAATCGAGGTCGGCTTCTTCTTCGACCCTCTGCGCGTCGGCGAGGGCGGCATCCAGCTCTTCGCGTGGCGCGTGCGCGGCTGCAAGGGCGCGCACCACCTGGAGCTTCTCGAGCACCGCGTGGACGTCACGCGAAGCGTCGCGCAGGAAGTGGATGCTGTCGCTCACGAACTGCACCGGCGTATTGATCTCGTGCGCCACCCCTGCCGCCAACGTGCCGACGGCGGTCAGGCGGCGCGCCGTGGCGAACTCCGTCTGGTGTCTCCGCAGCGCGGTGATCTCCTTCGCGACGCTGACGGCGCCCACGATGCGGTCGCGGTCGCGCAGAGGGCCGAGGTGGACCGAGAACGAGAGCATCCGGCCGGTGGGTCCGGGCGAGGTGGTCTCGAACGACTCCACCGTGCCGGCCTCGAGGACGCGCGCCAGGCGCTCCCGGAGCTCGTCGTGCTGCGAGGAGGGGAAGAACTGGAGCCAGTCGCTGCCCAGGGCGTCTTCCTTCGACTTGCTCACGTGGACGCGATTGAGGAAGCGAATTTTGCCCTCGGGATCCATCGCTGCGACGAACGCGGGCAGGCAGCGCATGATGGCATCCATGGCGGTACCGCCATGGTCGGGGGCGTCGGACGACCGATGTTGCGCGAGTTCGCGGGAACGGTACTCTTCGGAGGCGTACCGCACGCCGGCGCGCAACAGCAGCTCGATCATGCTGAGGTCGGGCTCTCGTCGCGAGCGACTGAAGAACTCGATCACCGCGAACATTTCCCGTCCCGCGCCCACCGGCGCGGCGAAGTTCGAGCGGAATCCCGCCCGCGCCGCGGCGTCGGAGCGGGCGCTAGCGCTGGGACTGTCGAAGTTGGCAATCCAGAACGGGGAGCGGGATGTCCACGCGCGCGTGGCCGTCTCCGGGCTCGCCTCGGCGGTCATGTTCCTCACCGCGGCGAGCATGTGCGCGGGGGTACCGGGCGCCGACCAGGTTTCCATGCAGCACAGATTGCCGGCGGCGTCGGGAATCCAGAATACCGCAAAGTCCCAGTCGAAGGCCTCGCCCGTCACGCGCATGAGTCTTCGTGAGAACTCCATGAGTGGTACTCGCTCGGTGAGCGCTTGGGTAACCGCCGTGCGCACGCGCAGCGATGCCTCGGCGACCCCTTGCTCGCTCACATCGGTATGCGATACGAGCAGCGTGCCGCCCGCGTCGATCCGTTTTGCCTCGAGGCGGAACCAGCGCGGCTGGGTCGGCGAGTGACAGGAGTACACTTGGCAGAGGGAATCGATTTGTCCAGCGAGCAACGCCTGCACCGCCTCCACGAGCTCGCCCGCCGTGGCCGTGCGAACGCGCCGTAGTACGTCGAGATAACAAACGCCCACACCATCGGCGATGCGCGCATCGGCTCCGTTCGCTCGGGCGAACGCACGCCAGCTCTCGTTGACCCAGCGAATCGTCCCGCCTCCGTCCACCAGCGCCATGTGCGCCGGCACGTGGTCGAGGAGCGCCGCGAGCTGCGGTGTGGAGGGTGGCGTTGCGACTGGGTGGAACGAGCTCATCGTCGAAGGTTTTCTCGATGAGAGGCGCTGACTCCCCGCAGGGCCTCTCGCGTCGAGTGGACGGACTTCGGCCGACGCGCTTGAGGCGACGACCGCGCAATCTGCAAGATCGTGTCCAAAGGACACGATGGCATCCGTGCTGGCTAGAAGTGAACGCCTTCCAGACTCAGGCGCGGGCGCTTCGCGATCACGTTCCCTGCGCCGTCCTTCACCTCGGTGGCGTTCGAGACACGCAGGTAGATGCCGAGGGGGATGAACACCGCCAGTGTGACTACGCCCACTCCGATCGAGGCTGCGCCCACTACCTGAGCAGTGTCGGACGACGTCTTCGAAGACAGAAGAATCGCGCCAAAGCTGGCCGCAAGGAGGCCGACGATGGTGCCCCCTACCGCAATGGGGATACCCATCGTCCGGCCGAGCAACCCGCCCACCTCCGCGGTGAGCTGCGTATTGCCGCTCAAGTTGAAGGGCCGCGACGGGTTCTTGCCCGTGCCGCCAATACGATAGGTTGCGCCGGGGTCTACGTCCTTCGAGCACGGCGCGGAGCACACGAACTGGTAGTGCTCCACCTCGACGTATCCCCCGCTCGAGTAACTACCGTTGGGACCCCACGACGTGGAGCTCACGGTACCGGTGGAGGATCCCAGGTAGGACTGCAGCTCGCCGCCATCCTCGCTGGTGAACGTGACGTGCACCGTGCGTGGTGCCGGAGGCGGCGCGGGGGCCGGTGCGGGCGGCGCCGTGTGCGCGGGCGGTGGCGCGGGCGCATGTCCGGCCTGCTCCGGGGCCGTCACATCCGCCCACGGTACCGTGCGGATCTCGCCGGTCGCGAGCTTGAGGACGAACTTCTCGTTCGGCACGCTCTCGACCAGCTCGCCCCGCACGGAGCCGCCGTTCTTGAGCTGCAAAGTAACCATCTCGTCGGCCGCGTTTGCACTCGTCGCCGACAACCACATTGCGCCGCAAAGCAGCGCGCAAGCCCATGAGCCCCGCATTGCGCACCAATGCCCGAGTTCGCGCACGCCCGCAACCGAGAAATGCGTGAACGCCTATCCCACCATCGCTGCCCGGAACTTCCGGAAGATGCTGCGGGCTTCTTGGGGACCCGGCGAGGCCTCCGGGTGATGCTGCACGCTGAAGGCGCGGGCGCCGGGAATCTCGATGCCCTCCACGGTGCCGTCGTTGAGATTGGTGTGGGATACACGCACGCCGTCGGGCAGCGAGTCGCCGTCCACCGCGAAGCCGTGATTCTGGGAGGTGATGTCGATGCGCTTGGAGGCCACGTCCATGACCGGCTGGTTGGCGCCGCGGTGCCCGAACTTCATCTTGTAGGTCTTGGCGCCGGCGGCCAGCGCGAGAATCTGGTGTCCCATGCAGATGCCCAGGATCGGCACCTTGCCCAAGAGGCCCCGCACCGCCTCGGCTGCGCCCACCACCGCTGCGGGATCGCCGGGGCCGTTGGTGAGGAGCACGCCGTGGGGCTCGAGGGCCAGGGTGCGCTCGGCGGGAAAGGCCGCCGGCACCACCGTGACGCGGCAGCCGATGCGACGGAGCTCCTCGAGCATGGCCAGCTTGAGCCCGTAGTCGTAGGCCACGACGTGCAAATCGCTCTTCGGCGCCGGCGCCTCGGGCGCCATGCCGTGCGGCGCGCGCATGGGCGCGGTCCACTCGTAGGCTTCCTTGGTGGAGATCTCGGTGGCGAGATCACGCCCCTCCATGCTGGGCACGGCCCGGGCCCGCTCCACCAGCGCCGCGTCGGATACCGACTCCGAAGAAACGATACCGCGGCGGACGCCCACCGTGCGCAGGTGCCGCACCAGCTTGCGGGTGTCGATCTCCGATACGCCGGATACCCCCGTACGAAGCAGGTAGTCGTGCAGGCTCTCGGTGCTGCGCTGGTTGGAGGGCGCGCAGAGCTCGCGCACCACCATGCCCACGGCTTTGGGACCGGAGGATTCCTCGTCGTCGGCGTTCACGCCCACGTTGCCGATCTCGGGGGTGGTCATCACCACGATCTGCCCGGCGTAGGAGGGATCGGTGAGGATCTCCTGATAGCCGAACATCGACGTGTTGAAGACCACCTCGCCCTCCGCATCGCGGGGCGAGCCGAAGGGGATTCCCGTGAGCACCAGGCCGTCTTCCAGGGCGATTCGCGTCATCGAACGTTCTCCAGATCCTGCAGTGCCAAGAGCGGATACGGCGCGCCGGCGCCGAAGGTGTCGTGGGCGCTCTTGCGTGCCTCGAGGGCCCGCGCGAGCATCACCGCCGCCTGGATGGTGGTGGCGTAGAAGCAACCCTTGGCCAGGGCCGCCTTGCGCAGGTCGACGTTGGCATCGGTGGATACCAGCGCGCTGACGTGCCCTTCCTTGAAGAGCGCCAGCGCAGCTGCGCTGCTCTCCACCAGGGTCACGGCGAGCCCCTTCTTCACGAAGTAGGCAAAGGCCGGAGCCGTCGCATACAGCGTGGAGCCGAGCGCTGCCAGCCGCCGCGCCGCATCGACCACCGCGGGCCCGTCGTCGTCGCGGAGTGCGAAGAGCACCGGACCGCCGGGCGGCGGGAGAATGTGCGCGCCCTCCTGGCTCTTGCCGAAGGCCACGTATGGATCCCGCGCCAGGCCCATGACCTCGCCGGTGCTGCGCATCTCGGGACCGAGCCACACGTCGGAGCCGGGGAAACGGCCGAAGGGAAACACGCTCTCCTTCACCGCGAACACGTCGCGCGGCTTGGTGATGGTGTGGGGTAGGGGAATGCCGGCCATGGCCTTGGCCGCCAGCTTGGCCAGCGGAATGCCGGTGGCCTTGGCCACGAACGGCACCGTGCGCGATGCCCGCGGGTTCACCTCGAGCACGAACACCTGGGCGCCCTGCACCGCGAACTGCCCGTTCATGAGGCCCACCACCCCGAGCTCGTGGGCGATCTCGGTGGCGGCGTCGATGATGCGCTCCTGCGCCTCGGCCGTGAGGGTGTGCGGCGGCAGCACCGAGGCGGCGTCGCCGGAGTGCACGCCCGCTTCTTCCACGTGCTCCAGTAGGCCACCAATGATGACGTGACCCTGGGCGTCGCGCACAAGATCGATGTCGACCTCCACCGCGCGCTTCAAGAAGCGGTCGATGAGCACCGGGTGCTCGCCGCCCACGCGAATGGCGCTGTCGATGTAGCGCTCGAGGTTGGCTGCATCCTGCACGATTTCCATGGCCCGCCCACCGAGCACGTACGAGGGGCGCACCACCACCGGGTAGCCGAGCCGCGCCGCCACCGCGAGCGCCTCTTCCTTGGAGCGCGCCACGCCGTTCTCCGGCTGCGCGATGTCGAGCTTGCGCAGCACCTCGGCGAACCGCTCGCGGTCTTCCGCGCGGTCGATGGCATCGGGGCTGGTGCCGAGGATGGGCACGCCGGCTTCTGCCAGGGCTTTCGCCAGGCGCAGCGGCGTTTGCCCGCCGAACTGCACCAGCACGCCCACCGGCTTCTCCAGATGGACGATCTCGAGGACGTCCTCCAGCGTGATGGGCTCGAAGTACAGGCGCGCCGCGGTGTCGACGTCGGTGGACACCGTCTCCGGGTTGCAGTTGACCATGATGGTCTCGAAGCCCGCCTCCTCCAGCGCGAAGGCCGCGTGGACGCAGGCGTAGTCGAACTCCACACCCTGGCCGATGCGGATGGGGCCGCTGCCGAGGATGAGGATCTTCTTCTTGTCGGAGGGCTCCGCCTCGTCCTCGTCCTCGTAGGTCGAGTAGAAGTACGGCGTGAACGCCGGGAACTCCGCGGCGCAGGTGTCGACCCGGCGGTACACCGGTCGCAGGCCGCGCGCCCAGCGCACCTCGCGCACGCGCGCCTCGGTGGTGCCCACCGCGCGGGCGATGTCCTTGTCGGAGAAGCCGTTGCGCTTGGCCTCCACGAGCAATGGAGCGGGAATGGCCTCCGGCGTCTTGCTCTCGGCGAGCCGACCCTCGAGCTCCACCAGCGCCTGGATGTGGCCGAGAAAGAACGGGTCGATGGCGGTGGCCTGGTTCACCTCGGCCACGCTCATGCCGCGGCGAAACGCCTGGGCGATGGCGTATGCGCGATCCGGCCGGCGCTCCGAGAGCTCGGCCTCGGGGCCGCGCAGGGCCAGGTGCCCCACGTCGAGGGAGCGCATGGCTTTCATGTAGGCTGCACGGAACGTGCGGCCCATGGCCATGACCTCGCCCACCGAGCGCATCGAGGTGGTGAGCTCCGGCGCGGTCTTGGGGAACTTCTCGAAGTCGAAGCGCGGCACCTTCACCACCACGTAGTCCAGCGTCGGCTCGAAGCTCGCCGGGGTGTCGCGGGTGATGTCGTTCTTGATCTCGTCGAGGGTGTAGCCGAGCGCCAGCTTGGTGGCGATCTTGGCGATCGGGTAGCCGGTGGCCTTGGACGCCAAGGCGCTCGAGCGGCTCACCCGCGGGTTCATCTCGATGACCACGATGCGGCCATCCTTGGGGTTCACCCCGAATTGGACGTTGGCGCCGCCGGTGTCGACGCCGATCTCGCGGACGATGGCGATGGCCGCGTTGCGGAGGACCTGGTACTCGCGGTCGGTGAGCGTCTGGGCAGGGGCCACGGTGACCGAGTCGCCGGTGTGGATGCCCATCGGATCCAGGTTCTCGATGCTGCACACGATGACCACGTTGTCGTGGGGATCGCGCACCACCTCGAGCTCGTACTCCTTCCAGCCGAGCACGCTCTCTTCCACCAGCACGGTGGTGATGGGGCTCGCCGCAAGGCCCGACTGGCAGAACGCGACGTACTCGGCCTCGGTGCGCGCGATGCCGCCGCCGGTGCCGCCCAGGGTGAACGAAGGGCGCACGATGGCCGGAAGACCGATGTCGGGCAGGGCCTTCATGGCCGCCTCGAGGGTGTGCACCACCGCGCTCTTGGGCGTCGGCAGGCCGATGCGGTCCATGGCCTCCTTGAAGAGCTTGCGGTCCTCGGCCTTGTGAATGGCCTCGAGCGAGGCGCCGATGAGCTTCACCCCGTGCTTCTCGAGAATGCCGCGTTCGCTCAGCTCCTTGGCGAGATTGAGCGCCGTCTGCCCGCCCATGGTGGGCAAGAGGGCGTCGGGCCTTTCGATCTCGAGGATGCGCTCGCAGACCTCCACCGTCATGGGCTCCACGTAGGTGCGCGTGGCCAGCTCGGCGTCGGTCATGACCGTCGCCGGGTTGCTGTTGAGCAGCACCACCTCGATGCCCTCGCTCAAGAGCGCCTTGATGGCCTGGGTGCCGGCGTAGTCGAACTCGCAGGCCTGACCGATGACGATGGGGCCGGAGCCGATGAGGAAGACCTTGTGAATGTCAGAGCGACGCGGCATCGACGCCTCCGAGGAGCAAGAGCTCGAGCAGTGCCTTCTGGGCGTGGAGCCGGTTCTCGGCCTGGTCGAAGACCCGCGATTGCGCGCCTTCCAGCGCCTCTTCGGAGATCTCTTCGCCGCGGTGGGCGGGCAAGCAGTGGAGCACGATGGCCTTCTCGGGGGCAGCCGCCAGCAGCGCCGCGTCCACCGAGTAGCCGCGGAACGCCTCGAGGCGCTTCTTGCTCTCGGCTTCCTGGCCCATGCTGGTCCACACGTCGGTGTTGATGACGTCGGCGTGCTTCACCGCTTCGCGGGCGTCGTGGGTGACGGTGATGTTACCGGCGCTCGCCGCCACGCTCGGCGCGTAGCCGTCGGGCGCGGCGATGTGCAGCTGGAAGCCGAAGATGCCGGCGGCCTCGATCCACGACTGCGCCATGTTGCTCTTGCCGTCGCCCACGAAGGCGACGACGCGATCGTGCAGGGTGCCGAAGTTCTCTTGCACCGTCTGCAGGTCTGCCAGGAGCTGCACCGGGTGCGCGCCGTCGGAGAGGCCGTTGATGACCGGTACTGTCGACGCGCTCGCGAAGGTGCGCAGCCGATCGTCGCCGAAGGTGCGGAGCATGATGATGTCGACGTAGCGGGCGAGGACGCGCGCGGTGTCTTGCGGCGGCTCGCCGCGGGCGATCTGGCTGCCCTCGGCGGTGAGCGTGATGACCTGACCGCCGAGCTGACCCATGGCCGCCTCGAACGACACGCGGGTGCGCGTGGACGCCTTCTCGAAGACGAGGGCCAGCGTCTTGCCGGCGAGCGTGGTGTGGGTCTTGCCCGCCTTGCGCTCGGCCTTGAGCTGCGCAGCGCGGGCCAGGAGCACTTCGAGCTCGGTCTTGGTGCAGTCGCCGAGGCGCAAAAAGTCGCGTTTCATGAGGGCTCCGAGAGATGGGCAGCGAGATCGTCGAGGGTCTTCTGTTGGCCGAGCGCCGCGAGGTGCGCGCCCATGCGGCCGGTCAAGGTATCGAGCTGGGCGGCAACGGCCTCGCGTCCGGTGCTCCCCGGCGTCCCCTTGCGGGCGGCGGCGCCGTCGAGCGAGAGCAGCGCCAAGAGGTCGGCGTCGAAGCGGGCATCCACGGCGCGGGCGAAGTCGAGGCTCACCTTGGCGAGCGGTATCTTGGCGTCGCTGGCCTTGCGCACCAGCGCGCCCACTGCGCGGTAGGCTTGCCGGAAAGGCACGCCGCGCTTCACCAGGCCTTCGGCCAGGTCCGTTGCCTGCGTCGCGTCTTCGGCGAGCGCTGCCCGGGTGCGCTCGGCGTTCACCGTGAGCTCCGGGAGCGCGAGGGTGAGAATGCGGGCGCACGCGAGCGCCGTGTCTTCGGCGCCGAAGAGCGGCGTGCGGTCTTCCTGCTGGTCCCGGTTGTAGCCGCCCGGGAGGCCCTTCATGGTCACGAGCAGGCTCACCAGGTGCCCCACCGAGAGGCCGCTCTTGCCGCGTACCAGCTCGAAGACGTCGGGGTTCCGCTTCTGCGGCATCATGCTGGAGCCGCTGGCGATGCCGTCGCCCAGCTTGAGGAAGCCGAACTCGCCGGTGGAGAAGTCGACCACGTCGGTGGCGAAGCGGCTCGCGTGAATGCCGAAGCGCGCCGCTGCGTAGATGAAGTCGAGGGCGAAGTCGCGGTCGCTCACCGCGTCGAGGGCGTTCTCGCTCATGCGCGCGAAGCCGAGCAAACGCTGGGTGCGCGCGCGATCGAGGGGCAACGTGGAGCCGGCGATGGCGCAGGAGCCGAGCGGGCACACGTCGGCGGCCGCCCGCGCATGGGCGAAGGCCTCCAGGTCGCGGGTGAACGCGGTGGCGTGCGAAAGCAGCCAGAAGCCCACGGTGACCGGCTGGGCGCGCTGGCGATGGGTGTACGCCGGCATGGGAACGTCGGCCTCGGCGCGCGCGCGTTCGACGATGGCGGTGACGAGACCGGCGACGGCGCGCTCCATCTGGATGCATGCTTCGCGCACGTGCAGGCGCAGGGCGAGCGCCACCTGATCGTTGCGCGAGCGACCGGTGTGCAGGTAGCCGGCCGAGGCGGGCACGGTCTCGCCGAGCCACGCCTCGATGGCCATGTGAATGTCCTCCTCCGGCGGCAGCTCGGGCCGCTCGCGGTAGAGGGTGCGGAGCGCGCCGGCGAGGACGCGGGCGTGCTCCGCGGGGACGATGCCGGTCTCGCCGAGCATCGTCACGTGGGCCAGGCTCCCGAGAACGTCCTCGCGAAAGAGCCGGGCGTCGTGCGTGAGCGAGCTTCCGAAGGCGAGCACCTCCGGATGAATCTCGGTGCCGCCCGATGCGTCGGTTTTTGCGATGACGCTCATGGGCTCAGGCCTTCTCGGTGGTGGTATCGACCGCGCCGCCGTGGAGGCGGCTGTACTCGTAGAGCTGCAGGCCCACGAGCTTGATGAAGCCCTCGGCGGCGCGGTGGTCGAACTTGTCGTCCACGCCGTAGGTGCTCATGGCGAGGTTGTAGATGCCGAACGGGGAGGTGCGGCCGATGACCTGGCACGCGCCCTTGAAGAGCCGCACCGTGACCTCGCCGGTGACGAACTTGTTGTGCTCGTCGTTGAAGGCCTGGAGCGCCGCGCGGTAGGGCGAGAACCAGAATCCCTCGTAGATGAGCTCTGCGTACTTCTGGTCGAGGGTGGCCTTCACCTTGTGCGACATGCCGAGGGTGGTGAAGCGCTCCAGATCCTTGTGCGCGGTGATGAGCGTGACCGCCGCCGGGCACTCGTAGTTCTCGCGGCTCTTGATGCCGACGAAGCGGTTTTCCATGAGGTCGATGCGACCGACGCCGTGGAGGCCGGCCAGCGCCGACAGCTGCTTGATGAGCGCGGCGGGGCTCAGCGCCTTGCCGTCGAGGGAAACCGGGAGGCCGGCCTCGAAGCCGATCTTGACGATGCCCGGCTCGTTCGGCGCGTCTTGCCAGCTCTTGGTCCAGGCGAACGCGTCTTCCGGCGGAACCTGGTTCGGGTCTTCGAGGACGCCGCCTTCGATGCTGCGGCCCCAGATGTTCTCGTCGACGCTGTAGGGCGACTTCTTGGTGGTGGGCACTTCGATGCCGTGCTTGGCGGCGTACTCGATGGCCTCGTCGCGGGTGATGTTGCGCTCACGCTGCGGCGCCACGATCTTGAGATCGGGGGCCAGCCCCTTGGTGGCGAGATCGAAGCGAACCTGATCGTTGCCCTTGCCGGTGGAGCCGTGGGCCACCGCGCTGGCGCCGTGCTTGCGTGCAGCCTGCACCAGGTGCTTGGAGATGAGCGGGCGCGAGAGAGCGGCCGAGAGCGGATAGATGTTCTCGTAGAGCGCGTTGGCCTGCAGCGCCGGGAAGCAGAAGTCCTTGGCGAACTCCTCCTGGGCGGAGACGATCTCGACCGCGACCGCACCGGCCTTCTTGGCGCGGGTGGCGATGTACTCGGGATCGCGCGCCTCGCCCACGTCCACGTGGCAGCACACCACGTCGTAGTTGTAGTCGGTGGAGAGGATGCGGACGAGGATGGACGTGTCGAGCCCACCCGAGTAGGCGAGGACAATCTTCGGCTTCATTTCAGTTACCCTTTCTTCCAGGTGGTGCGGAGCTTCTCCGCGAGAGTCGCGATGCTGACGCGCTTGGTGGGCGCGAGAAAAATGGTGTCGTCGCCGGCGATGGTGCCCATCACTTCCGGGAGGCGCGCGCGGTCGAGCATGGAGGCCACCACCGAGGCGGCGCCGGTGGTGGTGAGCACCACCACCAGGGCGTGGCTCTCGCCCACCGAGATGACCATGTCCTTGGCTTGCTCGAGCTCGTTCTCGCCGGCCGAGATGGGGGCGCCGGCGATCTCGTAGAAGCTCCCGGCGGAGCCGGTGACGCGGCGGGCCTCGATCTTGGCGAGGTCGCGGGAGAGCGTGGCCTGGGTGACGTCGAAGCCGCGCTTCTTGAGCTCACGCCGGAGATCGTCCTGGGTGCCGATGCGCTGCTGGCGAATGATGGCCTGGATGGTCTCCCGGCGCGCGGCGGTGTCGCTGACGCCGCGGGTGGAGTCGTCGGCGTGGGGTACGCCGCTCATCGCTCGCTCCTTTGTACGAAGGTGCCGATGCCGTTGTCGGTGAAGAGCTCGGCCAGCACGCCGTGGGGCACGCGGCCGTCGACGATGTGCACGTCGCGCACGCCGCCCTGAAGCGCCGAGGCCGCCGCCTGCGCCTTCTTGGCCATGCCACCGGCGAGGCCACCGGCCGCCGCGAGGGCGCGCAGCTTTTCGACGTCGACCTTCTCGAGGAGCTCACCGCTCTCGAGGATGCCCGGCGCGTCGGCGAGGAAGATGAGCTTCTCGGCGCCGAGGGCAGCGGCCACCCCGGCGGCCACGTCGTCGCCGCT